>Ga0189278_10170_pt1 | contig 61779 bp, 57 predicted proteins | sample N26A9minimetaG_FD_130326 | JGI IMG/M metagenome (GOLD analysis project Ga0189278, IMG submission 130326) | Marine microbial communities from the Costa Rica Dome - N26 A9 mini metaG | ecosystem: Environmental > Aquatic > Marine > Oceanic > Photic zone | place: Costa Rica: the Eastern Pacific...
ACGGGAGGGTCGGGCGCGGCCCGGGCTGACACCCGGGCCAAGGCTTGTGGCTGGCGTCGTGGAAGAACGATTTCGTTGTTTCGGGGGGAGCGGGTGCAGGAACGTGCTTTTTCAGCAGCCTCACGCCCCGATGTGGATCGGGGCGCTTTGGTGTTTCGTCAGGCGCGGGTCTTAGCGCGCCGCCCTTGAACCTGTGACACGAATACCCTGCCGCGCCTGCGGCGCTCTCGGGACATCCGTGCCACTGGATGGTACAGTTTAAAGGCCGGACGCTTTGACGCGCCCGACCTTGAACTTGTGACACGTATACCCTGCCGCGCCTGCGGCGCTCTCGGGACATCCGTGCCACTGGATGGTACAGTTTAAAGGCCGGACGCTTTAATGCGCGGTGGCGCTGTCGCCGGAGCCTTTTTGCGAGGCCAGGCTGGCGGCAGCGGCGGCGTCCTCGGCCTCCTGATCCCATTCGATGGGTTCAGGAACCGACACCAGCGCGTGTTTCAGAACCTCCGACACGTGGCTGACGGGGATGATGGTCAGCCCCTCTTTCACGTTGTCGGGGATCTCCGGCAGATCCTTCTCGTTCTCCTCGGGGATCAGCACCGTGGTGATGCCACCCCGCAGGGCCGCGAGCAGTTTCTCCTTCAACCCGCCGATGGCAGAGGCATTGCCGCGCAGCGTGACCTCGCCGGTCATGGCGATGTCCTTGCGCACCGGGATCTGCGTCAGCACCGAAACGATGGCCGTGACCATGGCCAGTCCGGCGCTCGGCCCGTCCTTGGGCGTGGCCCCGTCCGGCACGTGAACGTGGATGTCCAGCGTGTCGAAGCGCGGCGGCTTGACCCCGATCTTCGGACTGATCGACCGCACATAGCTGGAGGCCGCATCGATGGATTCCTTCATCACGTCGCCCAGCTTCCCAGTGGTCTTCATCCGCCCCTTGCCCGGCAGGCGCAGCGCTTCGATCTGAAGCAATTCGCCCCCGACAGAGGTATAGGCAAGGCCGGTCACCACGCCGATCTGGTCTTCCTTCTCGGCCAGGCCATAGCGGTGTTTGCGCACGCCCAGGAATTCCTCAAGGTTGTCGCCGGTCACGGTGATGCTCTCGGCCTCCTTGCGGATGATCTTGGTCAGCGACTTGCGCGCCACCTTGGCGATCTCCCGCTCGAGGTTCCGCACGCCCGCCTCACGGGTGTAATAGCGGATCATGCCGGTCAGCGCGGAATCCTCGATCGAGAATTCCTTGGCCTTGAGGCCGTGGTTCTTGATCTGCTTGGCCACCAGATGCTGTTTGGCAATCTCGCGCTTCTCGTCCTCGGTGTAGCCGGACAGCGGAATGATCTCCATCCGGTCCAGCAGTGGCCCCGGCATGTTGTAGCTGTTCGATGTGGTCAGGAACATCACGTTGCTGAGGTCATATTCGACCTCCAGATAGTGATCCACAAAGGTGGAGTTCTGTTCCGGGTCCAGCACCTCAAGCATGGCCGACGCCGGGTCACCCCGGAAATCCTGCCCCATCTTGTCGATTTCATCGAGCAGGATCAGCGGGTTGGTGGTTTTCGCCTTCTTAAGCGCCTGGATGATCTTGCCGGGCATGGAGCCGATATAGGTCCGGCGGTGGCCACGGATCTCGCTCTCGTCCCGCACGCCGCCAAGGGAGATGCGGATGAACTCGCGCCCGGTGGCCTTGGCCACACTCTTGCCCAGCGAGGTCTTGCCCACGCCCGGAGGGCCGACAAGGCACATGATCGGGCCTTTCAGCTTGCTGGAGCGTTGCTGCACGGCCAGATATTCAACGATCCGTTCCTTGACCTTCTCAAGGCCGTAGTGGTCGTCGTCCAGCACCTTCTGCGCCTTGCCAAGGTCCTTTTTCACGCGGCTTTTCACGCCCCATGGAATGGAGAGCATCCAGTCGAGGTAATTGCGCACCACGGTCGCCTCGGCGGACATCGGGCTCATGTTCTTGAGCTTCTTGATCTCGGCCTCGGCCTTTTCGCGGGCTTCCTTGCTCAGCTTGGTGTCGGCAATCTTGGCTTCCAGCTCGGCAACTTCGTTCTTGCCGTCCTCGCCATCGCCCAGCTCCTGCTGGATCGCCTTCATCTGTTCGTTCAGATAATATTCGCGCTGGGTCCGCTCCATCTGCGACTTTACGCGGGTCTTGATCTTTTTCTCGACCTGCAGAACCGACATTTCGCCCTGCATCAGCCCATAGACCTTTTCCAGCCGTTCGGAGACCGAGAGCGTTTCAAGCAGGTCCTGCTTCTGCTCCACTTCGATGCCCAGATGGCCCGCAACCAGATCGGCCAGCCGCGCAGGCTCTGCCGACTCGCCCACGGCGGTCAGCGCCTCGTCCGGCACGTTCTTCTTGACCTTGGCATAACGTTCGAATTCATCGGCCACGGTCTTGATCAGCGCCTGCGTGGTCGCGGCATCGCCCGGCATCTCTGTCAGATACTCGGCACGGGCCTCAAAGAAGTTCTCGTTTTCGAGGTATTCGGTGATGCGCACCCGCGCCTGACCTTCGACCAGCACCTTGACGGTGCCATCGGGCAGTTTCAGCAGCTGCAGCACATTGGCCAGCACACCCGCCTTGAAAATACCGGTGCTTTCGGGATCGTCCTCGCCCGGGTCAACCTGGCTCGACAGCAGAATCTGCTTGTCGTCGGACATCACTTCTTCCAGGGCGCGCACGGATTTCTCGCGACCGACAAACAGCGGCACGATCATATGTGGGAACACCACGATGTCGCGCAGCGGCAATACCGGGTAAGAAGCGTTCAATGGCTCTAACATGCTCTTTTCCTTTACTAGCAAGACGAAAAGGTCCCTGATTAGGCAACCGCCTCCGTCTCCTGACATGGGGTGGATATGGAGATCTGCCCCGCCTGTTTCAATCCCTTCCGCGGGCTTTGCGTCATCATCGCCTGCCTGTCCGGTCATGGCAACCGGGGTTTTTACAGGAATGTAACGCAAAATGAACGAAAGGCCCTGCCCGCGCAACATATGTCGCGCTGCGCGGGCATCATATCGCATCTGACCGCGCGTTGCGCCGCACGGTCAGGCATCGTCACTCCGCCGCTTGCGCGACCGCTGCGGGATAGTCGGTATATCCTTCGCGACCGCCGCCGTAATAGGTGCTCTGATCACCCTCTGCGAGGGGCAGATCGCCCTCGTAACGTGCCACCAGATCGGGGTTGGCAATGAACGGACGGCCAATGGCGATGAAATCCGCATGACCCTCTGCGACGGCTTTCAGCGCCATCTCCCGGTCATAGCCGTTGTTGGCCATATAGGGCCCCGCGAACAGCTTGCGCAGCTTGTCGATGCTCTGCCCCTCCTGCAAGGCGCGGGATCCGCCGGTGGCGCCCTCGACCAGGTGCAGATAGGCCAGACCAAAGCGGTTCAGCGCCTTGATCACATATTCGAAGGTTTCCTGCGGATTGTCGTCGCTGATCCCGTTGGCCGGAGAGAACGGCGACAGGCGCAGGCCCACACGGTCCCCGCCCCAGACCCTGGTGACGGCCTCCATCACCTCAAGCAGCAGCCGGGCGCGGTTTTCCACCGACCCGCCATAGGCGTCGTCGCGGTGGTTGCTGCCGGTCTTCAGGAACTGGTCCAGCAGATAGCCGTTGGCGCCATGCACCTCGACTCCGTCAAAACCCGCCTCAAGGGCCATGGCCGCCGCATGGGCGTAATCGGCGACGATCCGGGGCATTTCCGCAAGCTCCAGCGCGCGCGGGTCGGAGGTGTTTTCAAACCCTTTCGCGGTAAAGGTCTTGCTGCCCGCATTCAGCGCCGAGGGGGCGACCGGCGGCTGGCCGTCGGGTTGCAGCGAGGTATGGCTGATGCGCCCGACGTGCCAGAGCTGCACGACGATCTTGCCGCCTGCTTCGTGCACCGCATCCGTTACCCGGCGCCAGGCAGCAGCCTGACCGGGGGTGTGGATGCCGGGGGTCTGCAGGTATCCCTTGCCCTCGGGGCTGATCTGGGTCGCCTCGGTGATGATGATGCCGGCACCGGCGCGCTGGCGGTAGTAATCGACATGCATGTCACTGACCTCGCCGGTGACATTGTCGGCGCGGTTGCGGGTCAGCGGTGCCATCGCGATCCGGTTACCGGCCTCGATGGCACCGGCCTTCGCGGGGGTGAAAAGCGGTTGTGTCATTGTGGGAGTCCTTGATGAAGGTGGTGTCGGAAATGACAGCTAATGCGACCCTGCGCCGCTGCAAGACCTTGAAATTTCCGCGCCGCGATCACAAGACGCGGCAATCCCAAACATGAAGAAAGACGCGTAGGTCGCTTTATTCAAAGGACAATTCATGAATGCGATCGCTTGCCGCCCCATGAAGCGGTTTGACAAGGCCCCGGCCATCTCGCCCTCGCGCGCCCGCCGCATACAGCCCGTCCCCTTCAAAGCGGGTCGATATCGCCCTGCGCACGGGTGGCATGGAAATCCGCCTGCCAGGCCGCGAAAGTGCCCGCCGCGATGGCGCCGCGCATCCCGGCCATGATGTCCTGAAAATAATGCAGGTTATGCCAGGTCAGCAGCATCGAGCTGATGATCTCCTGACTGCGGAAAACGTGATGCAGATAGGCCCGCGAATAGTTGCGGCAGGCCGGACAGCTGCAGTTCTCGTCCAGCGGGCGCGGATCATCCGCGTGGCGCGCGTTCTTGATGTTCAGCACGCCGAGCCGGGTGAAGACCTGCCCCGTGCGCCCCGATCGCGACGGCAGCACGCAATCCATCATGTCGATGCCCCGCGCCACCGCCCCCACGATGTCATCAGGCTTGCCCACGCCCATCAGGTAACGCGGCTTGTCCTCGGGCAGCTGGTCCGGCGCATAGTCCAGACAATCGAACATCGCCGCCTGCCCCTCGCCCACCGCCAGGCCACCCACCGCATAGCCGTCAAAGCCGATCTCGCGCAGCGCCTCGGCGCTCTGCTGGCGCAGATCGCGTTCCAGTCCGCCCTGCTGGATGCCAAAGAGCGCGTGGCCGGGGCGGTCGCCAAAGGCCTCCTTCGACCGCTTCGCCCACCGCATCGACAATTCCATGCTTTCCGCGATCCGGTCCCGCGACGCGGGCAGCGCCGGGCATTCGTCGAAACACATCACGATGTCGGAGCCCAGCAGCGCCTGGATCTCCATCGAGCGTTCCGGCGTGATCTCGTGGCGCGACCCGTCGATGTGGCTCTTGAAGGTCACCCCGCGCTCGGTCAGCTTGCGCAGCTCGGCAAGGCTCATCACCTGAAAACCGCCTGAATCCGTCAGGATCGGCCCCGACCAGTTCATGAACTTGTGCAGCCCGCCCAGACGCGCCACCCGCTCCGCCGTGGGGCGCAGCATCAGATGATAGGTATTGCCCAGCAGGATGTCGGCCCCGGTGGCGGCCACGCTTTCGGGCATCATCGCCTTGACCGTGGCGGCCGTGCCCACCGGCATGAAGGCGGGCGTGCGGATGTCGCCCCGCGTGGTGCGGATCACCCCGGTGCGCGCCTTGCCATCGCTGGCCTTTATGTCAAAGCTGACCTGGCTCATCTGCCGTCTCCCTGCAATCTCAGCAGGCGGATACCCCCTTGCGGTGAAACTTGCAATTCGCCCGAAAAATGCTCAGATGAAACATCACGCGCCCTTACAAGGATTGATCCTTTGGACATCGAGAACCTGATCGTCGGATTGCTGGAAAACAACCTGGCATATCTGTTGCTGGCCGCACTTGTCGTCATCGTCATCTTCAAGGCGGTCAAGATCGTGCCCCAGTCCGAACAGCATGTGGTCGAACGCTTTGGCCGCTTGCGCAAGGTGATGGGACCGGGGATCAACCTGATCGTGCCCTTCATCGATCGGATCGCGCACCGGGTGTCGATCCTCGAACGCCAGCTGCCCACCGCCAGCCAGGATGCGATCACCCGCGACAACGTGCTGACGCAGGTGGATACCTCCGTCTTCTACCGCATCACCGAACCGGAAAAGACCGTCTACCGCATCCGCGACGTGGACAGCGCGATTTCCACCACGGTTGCGGGGATCGTCCGGGCCGAGATCGGCAAGATGGATCTGGACGAGGTGCAGGCAAACCGTTCCTCGCTGATCACCACCATCAAGGCCAATGTCGAGGACGCCGTGGACAACTGGGGGATCGAGGTGACGCGGGCCGAGATTCTGGATGTGAACCTCGATACCGCCACCCGCGCCGCGATGATGCAGCAGCTCAACGCCGAACGCGCCCGCCGCGCCCAGGTGACCGAGGCCGAGGGCAAGAAACGCGCCGTTGAACTGGCCGCCGACGCCGAGCTTTATGCCTCGGAACAGACCGCCAAGGCGCGCCGCGTGCTGGCCGAGGCCGAAGCCTATGCCACCCAGGTCGTGGCCCAGGCGATCAACGAAAACGGGCTGGAAGCCGCGCAATACCAGATTGCCCTGAAACAGGTGGAAGCGCTGAACGGCATGGGCTCGGGCGAAGGCAACCAGACCATCATCGTCCCGGCAGAGGCGCTGGCCGCCTTTGGCGATGCCTTCAAACTGCTGAAAGGGCGCGGCTGATGGAGGCCTATCTGACACTCTGGTGGGTCTGGATCTGCATCGCGCTGGCGCTTGGCGTGCTTGAACTGCTGGCACCGGGCTTCATCTTTCTGGGCTTTGCCCTGGGGGCGCTGGCGATGGCGGGCCTTGTGCTGATCCTGCCGGTCATCGGCATTCCTGCCCTGCTCGCGCTCTTTGCCATCCTGTCGCTTGTGGGCTGGATCATCCTGCGCTTTGCATTCCGCCACCAGTCCAGCGGTGCGCGGATCGTCACCCACGACATCAACGACAACTGACGCAGGACTTGACCAAAGGCAGGGCGGGCTAGTTTCCTGTCGATGCATCAGGTCGTTCTGAAACCCTTCCTGCGGACCCTCGCCGCCGCCCTGGCGGCCTGTCTGATCTGTCTGGCCCCCGCCGCCATTGCGCAGGAGCCGTGGTTCGAGCAGGACAGCCTGAACGCAGGCATGGCGGCACCCCCCGCCACGCTGGACCGCGCCACGCCGATGGCCGCGATGGAAACCTTCCTCTACCTCGCGGAACACGGCCATTTCAGCGTCGCCGCGCATCTGCTGGATCTGTCGGACGTGGCACCGGCCGATCAGCAAAGCATCGGCACCGAACGCGCGCGGATGCTGTCGGTGATCCTGGAACGCAAGGTGGTGATCCCCTGGTCCTCGCTCGAAGACCGGCCGGACGGCTGGCTCTCCGGCAATTCAGAGGACAATGACACCGGCCGCGAACGCCGCTCCATCCTGATCGACCGGATGGAACGCGGCGGCCATCTGGTGCCCTTGCGGCTGAACCGGATCAAGGCGGCAGACACCAAGGAACCCGTCTGGGTGTTCTCGCGGCAAAGCGTGGACAACATCCCGGCACTTTACGCGCTTTACGGGCCGACCGATCTGGAACTGGCCCTGCCGGAATGGCTGCGCACACCCGCCTTCTGGGGCATGTTCCTCTGGGAAGTGCTGTTCCTGCCGCTGGTGGCGCTGGCCGCGCTGATCGTCGCTGCCCTGGCCTTCCGGATACTGCGCAGACTGGGCGAAACCGCCCGGCGGCGCGGTGCCCGGTTCCTCGCGCGCTCGCTGAAATGGCCCGCTGCCATCACCATCTTTGCCGCCATCATCGGCACCGCAACCAGCCGGGTGCTGGTGGTGACGGGCATCATCGACGCGGTGGTCTCGCCGCTGGTGCTGATCTCTTACGTGGTGGCGATCACCCTGGCGGTGGTGCTGGTGATCGACGAGGTCTTCGACCGCATCAGCGTCTCCACCGCGACCGAGCTGGCGGACCCGCAGAATGCCCATCTGCGCGCCGTGGCCACAACCATTTCCGCCGCGCGCAAGTTTGTCATCGTCATCGCGACCCTCGCCGCCTCGGGCGTCGTGCTCAGCTCCATCACCGCCTATGGCACCCTTGGCATCTCGTTGCTGGCCTCTGCCGGGGCGCTGACCATCGTGCTGGGCTTTGCCGCCCGCGAAGTGCTTGGCAATATCCTGGCCTCGGTGCAGATCGCGCTCAACCGCTCGGCGCGGATCGGTGACCAGCTGATGTTCAAAGGGCATTTCTGCACGGTGGAGCGGATTGATTTCACCTATGTGCAGCTGATGATCTGGAACGGCACCCGGCTGATCGTGCCGGTCAGCACCTTTGTGTCGGACCCCTTCGAGAACTGGTCGATCGAAGAGCCCGAAATGGTCCGCCCCATCGAACTGACCCTGGCCCATGGTGCCGATGTTGAGCGCCTGCGGCAGGTGTTCCTCGATCTGCTGAGCTACGAAGACCCTTCCGATGTCTCCCCGATGGAGCGCGCCAGGGTCAATGTGACCGGACAGGACGCCATCGGGATCAAGGTCCGCTTCGAATTGCCGACCGCGAATCCGGCCACTTTCTGGGATGTGGAGTGCCGCCTGCGCGAAGCCCTGCTGGCCGAGGCCGCGCGCATCGAACGCGAGACCGGCGCGCGGATTTTTCCGATCCTGCCGCCGGACGTAACACCAGCTTGAAGCCCGCCGGGCAAGCCGCTAGGCAGGCCGCGCAGCAGCAGGAGAAACGTCGTGAACGAACTGAATTTCGGATGGGAGGAATGGGTCTCCCTGCCCGATCTGGGCCTGCCCGCCATCAAGGCCAAGGTCGACACCGGCGCGCGCACCTCTGCGCTGCATGCCCATGACATCGAAACCTTCGGCTCTGCCGCGAAACCCAAGGTCCGTTTCAACGTGCATCCGATTCCGGGGCGCGAGGACATCTCCATCACCTGCTCTGCCCCGCTGATCGACCGGCGCGAGGTCACCTCCTCGAACGGCGAAAGCGAACAGCGGCTGGTCATCGCCTCCACGCTTGAGGTCGGCGGCCAGAGCTGGCCCATCGAAATCACCCTGACCAACCGGGCGGGCTTGACCAGCCGCATGTTGCTGGGCCGTCAGGCGCTGGGGGATCATATCATCATTTCCCCCACGGAGCGGCGGCTGCAGCCCGACCTCAGCTATGATGTCTATCATTCCGCAAAAGTGCGCCATGCCGCCCCCGTCCGCGCCCTGCGCATCGCGGTGCTCAGCCGCGAGGACAATTATTCCACCCGCCGTCTGGTCGAGGCCGGCGAGGCGCGCGGCCATACCGTGGAGGTCATCGACACCACCCGCTGCTACATGGCGATCAATTCTCTGGCGCCCGAAGTGCATTATGACGGCAAGCGCCTGCCCCGCTATGACGCGGTGATCCCGCGCATCGGGGCTTCCGTCACACCCTATGGCTGCGCCGTGATCCGGCAGTTCGAAACCATCGGCACCTATTGCGTGAACGGCTCGGCAGGCATCCTTGCCAGCCGCGACAAGCTGCACGCCCATCAGGTGCTGGCGGGCAAGAAGATCGGCATGCCCACCACCGCCTTTGCCGCTTCGCCCAAGGACACCTCCAACCTGATGGCGCTGGTCGGCTCCGCGCCGCTGATCGTGAAACTGCTGGAATCGACGCAAGGAAAAGGCGTGGTGCTGGCCGAAACCAAAAAGGCCGCCGAATCCGTGATCGACGCGTTCCGGGGCCTCAAGGCGAATTTTCTGGTGCAGAATTTTGTGAAAGAGGCGGCAGGCGAAGACATCCGCTGTCTGGTGGTCGCGGGCAAGGTTGTCGCGGCGATGAAACGCACCGGGGCGGAGGGCGATTTCCGGTCCAATCTGCACCGCGGCGGCTCGGCCAAGGTCGTGCGCATCTCGAAAGAGGAACGCGACACCGCCGTCCGCGCCGCCCGCGCCTTTGGCCTGGGCAAGGCAGGCGTGGACCTGCTGCGCTCCGAAAGCGGGCCAAAGGTGCTGGAGGTCAATTCCTCCCCCGGATTCGAAGGCATCGAAAAGGCCACCGGCAAGGACATCGTCGGCAAGGTCTACGACGAGATCGAAGCAAGGGTGAAACCGCAGCCGGTGCGCCGGCGCAAGGCGTGATCGGGGGAACGGCCCGAAGCGGGCATGCGCAGCAGGCGCAGCCAATGGCAGCGATGGGTCCTTGCCGCTTTCCCAAGCGCGGAATCAAGGCCGCAGGCCGCCGCGCATCGCCGGGCCGTCCCCTGGCACGGCGATTTGTCTGCTGTCGTGTTCCATGGATAACTTGGAAGTGCTTGGCTGCCATAAAGTGCCAGTCACGACGGTCGGATCGCCGCACCACGGCCCTGCGACGCGCGGCTTGGGGTTTCGTTGCAAAGGGCCTCTTCGTCCCCATACACGACCTCTGCGCAAACCACGGCGAACGTCCGCAACCCCGCCCACCCTTCTGCACCACCTCCCCCCACTGGACGCCGCGCCATGCTATCCCTATATAAACAGTCAGGAACCAGATCAGAGGCCGACATGACCGACAACACCCAACCGCTCGAAGGCACACCGCTGATTGCGCCCTCCAGCACCGATCACCCGCTCTACGATCAGGTGGTCGAGGCCTGTCGCACAGTCTATGACCCTGAAATCCCGGTGAATATCTATGAACTGGGCCTGATCTACACCATCGACATCGACACCGAAAACGCGGTGGACATCAAGATGTCGCTGACCGCCCCCGGTTGCCCTGTGGCCGGTGAGATGCCCGGCTGGGTCGCGGATGCGATCGAACCGCTGCCCGGTGTCAAACAGGTCAATGTGGAACTGGTCTGGGAGCCGCCCTGGGGCATGGACATGATGTCGGACGAGGCGCGGCTCGAACTGGGCTTCATGTGACACAAAGAAACCGGCAGGTGTCGTGAAACCGTCACCCGCCTGTCACAGAGGCTTCGTCATACCGTTACAGGCTGCCGTCAGAAGGGACGCGACGACACCCTGAATTTACGGAGCTTCCATGCGCAGTCTCGCAGCCCTCGCGGCCCTTTCCCTCATCCCGCTCGCAGCCCAGGCCGAAGATCACCTGGCCGCCAATGGCTACGGCTATGGTCCCCGCCCGGCCTTCCTGGTTTCCCGGCTTGCCGATGGCGATCTCAAGTCCCGGCTGACCGCCTGCCTGGGCCAGCAGGCCGAACCGACGCTGTTCTCCATCGGCCACCGGGGCGCGCCGATGATGTTTCCCGAACATACCATGGAATCCAATGTCGCCGCCGCCGGCATGGGTGCCGGCATCCTGGAATGCGACGTGACCTTCACCGCCGATCACGAGCTGGTCTGCCGTCACGCGCAGAACGACCTGCATACCACCACGAACATCCTGACCACGGATCTTGCGGCCAAATGCACCACCGGGTTCACCCCCGCAACGGCGGACACGCCCGCCAATGCCGAATGCCGCACCTCCGATCTGACCCTGGCGGAATTCCGCAGCCTTGCCCCCAAGATGGACAGCGCCGACAAATCCGCCACCACGGCCGAAGCCTATCAGGGCGGTGTCGCGGGCTGGCGCACGGATCTCTATTCCGCTGGCGCCCGGACCATGACCCATGCAGAGTCGATTGCGCTTTTCGCCTCGCTGGGTGCCCGGTTCACGCCGGAACTGAAATCTCCCGCCGTCGAAATGCCGCATGAGGGTTTCACCCAGGCGGATTACGCGCAGAAGATGATCGACGAATACAAGGCCGCCGGCATCCCGGCCTCCGATGTCTGGGCGCAGTCGTTCAACCTCGATGACGTGATGTACTGGATCGAAAACGAACCCGAATTCGGCGCACAGGCGGTCTATCTCGTGGAATGGTCCGAAGGCTTCGACGAACAGAACCCCGAGACCTGGGCTCAGGATTTTGCCGCGCTCAAGGCCGCGGGTGTCAATTACATCGGTGCCTCGCTGAACATGCTGCTGACAAACGCGGATGGCACGCTGGCGGCCTCCGATTATGCAAAGGCCGCGCGGGACGCCGGGATCACCCTGATCGCCTGGACCCTGGAACGCTCCGGGCCGCTGGCATCGGGCGGCGGCTGGTACTTCCAGTCGGTGAACGACATCATCACCGATGACAGCGATTACCTCGTCGCGCTCGACGTGCTTGCACAGGATGTAAAGGTCGCGGGCGTCTTCTCTGACTGGCCTGCCACCGTCACCTTCTACGCCAACTGCATGGGTCTGTAACGCCCCACCCCGTCCCCAAGGGACCCGCGCAGCAGGCCGCCTCCATCCCCCCGGAGGCGGCCATTTTGCTGCAGCGCGCACCGTTTTCCCGCAGACCGCTTGAGAATGCCGCGCAAGGCTCCTATCTTTGTCCCAACAGGAGAAAACACCCATGTTCGGCATTCCCGGAAAACAAGCTGTCACCATGACGCCCAGGGCGTCCGCCCAGATTTCCAAGCTGATGGCATCGGCAGGCCACGCGGGCCTGCGCATCGGCATCAAGAAGGGCGGCTGCGCGGGCATGGAATATACCATGGAATACGTCGATTCCCCCGACCCAAATGACGAGGTCGTGGAGCAGGACGGTGCGCGGGTGATGATCGCGCCGATGGCGCAGATGTTCCTGTTCGGCACGGAAATCGACTATGAAACCACCCTGCTGGAAAGCGGGTTCAGGTTTTCCAACCCCAATGTGACCGAAGCCTGCGGCTGCGGCGAATCCATCAAGTTCGACGAGGCGCTTGGCGCGAAGTGAGCCTGGGCGCCGCGGATATCGACTTTGCCCGCGATCTGTTTTCGGAGATTCCAGACCTGGCCACCCGCCGCATGTTCGGCGGGCTGGGGATTTACTGCGGCGATACGATCTTTGCCCTGATGCTGTCGGACGGCCGTCTGATGCTCAAGGCCCAGGGCGGTTTCGCACAGCGGCTGGCGGGGGACGGGGCCGAACAATGGACCTATACCCGCAAGAACGGTGCCAGTGCCGCCATGCCTTATTGGACCCTGCCCGAGGCCGCGATGGAAGATCCCGAACAGGCGCTGGCCCTCGCCCGCGATGCGATCGACGCGCTGCGTTAGGGGCCACATTTCAAAGCGCCAGAGCGTCTGCAATGCGAACTTTGCAACCGTTCGCCACAATGCCCGGGTGCCCCGCGTCCGGGCAGCACCCGATCCTCCCCCAGTGATCAGGCCTTGGCCAGGTGCAGGTAGGTCTCGTTATAGCGTTTCGCCAGATGGTCTCCTGCGCTGATCACCTGACCCGACCCCGGTGGCGCCACATTGGTTTCCCGCGCGGGGTTGAAGAACAGCGGCACCGAGATGCGCTCGGCGGTGCTGCCGATGACCCGGTGCGGCGTCGCGATCACCTTGCCATCGCTCCAAAACTGCAACATCTCGCCGAAGTTGATCACGAAGGCCCCCGGCGCCGCCGTTACAGGTATCCAGCCGCCGCCGCGTTTGCGCACCTCCAGCCCCGGTGTGCCATCGGTGGCCAGCAGCGTCAGGCAGCCGTAATCGGTATGGGTCGCGATGCCGAAATCCCTGGCCCCGGCCGATGCGGGCCTTTCGGGATAGTAATTGCCGCGCAGCAGCGCCATCGGCGCGTCAAAGGCCGCATCAAAGGCGTCGCGCCGCTGGCCGATGGCCTCCGCCACGCCGCGCAGCACTTCCAGACCCACGGCACAGGCATCCGTGTAATAGCTCTCAACCGTCTGGCGAAAACCGGCGGGTGTGCCGGGCCAGATATTGGGCGCATAAAAGGGGTCCGCAAGGCGCGGATCACCCTCTGGCAGTGTCACGCCGCAATCAAAGACCTGTTTGTAATCCGGGTTGGCGTCCGGATCGACCTGTTCCGCACCGGACCGGCCCCAGCCCCGGTTCGACCCGGTGGTGGCCATGTCGGTCGCGGCTTTCTCCGCCTCCGGCAGTTTGAAGAAGGCGCGGTAGGTTTCGATCACCTGCGCGACCCGCTCGGGCGGCAATGCGGTGTTGTACACGGTGGCAAAGCCCACATCCGTGGCGGCGACCCGCATGGCGTCAAGGGCGGCCGGGTCGCTGGTGCGCAGGGCCTGAAGGTCGATGCGGGGAATCAGCCCCGATGTCTCGCTGTGCTCATTCATGGGGCAAGCCTAGGTCGTGCTGACGCCATCGGCAAAGCCTTTCGTTGCCGCCCCGGATGCCGGCTGGTAAGTCTGTTCGAAAATCAGGAGAATTTCATGCGCCCCAAGATCGCCGCCGGTAACTGGAAGATGAACGGCACGCAATCCGCCCTCGACGAACTCGACGCTCTGGCCGCGATGCTGCCCGGCGGCGACACCCGCGTGGTGATCTGCCCGCCTGCCCCATTGCTGATTCCTGCCGTGGCGCGGGCGAAGGGTATCGCCATCGGCGCGCAGGATTGCCATGCGGCGGAAAAGGGCGCGCATACCGGCGATATTTCCGCCACCATGGTGGCGGACAGCGGTGCGGCCTATGTCATCCTTGGCCATTCCGAACGCCGGGCCGACCATGGCGAAAGCGACGCGGATGTCAGCGCAAAGATGCAGGCCGCCTGGGCCGCGGGGCTGACCGCGATCCTCTGCCTGGGCGAAAGCGAAGCGGACCGCGAGGCGGGGCGCACGCTGGAAGTGATCGGCGCGCAGCTGGCAGGCTCCCTGCCCGATGATGCCGGTGCTGAAAACACCGTTGTGGCCTATGAGCCGATCTGGGCCATCGGCACCGGCAAGGTGCCCACCCTGGAGCAGATCGTCGAGGTTCATGATTTCCTGCGCGCCGAGCTGACCGCGCGCTTTGGTGCGGACAGGGGCAATGCGATTGCGCTGCTCTATGGCGGGTCGGTCAAGGCCGCGAATGCCGCCACCATCTTTGAGGCGGAAAATGTCGATGGCGCGCTGGTGGGCGGGGCCAGCCTGAAGGCCAGTGATTTCGCCCCCATCGTGGCGGCGCTGGCGGCATCCTGAGCTTCCTGCTGCATCGGCCGTTCGACAGGCGCTCACGGCCCCCGCAAAAAAGGGTTCCCCGCGGGGAACCCAAATACTTGTTAACAGACATCTTGTTTGGTTAGCGCTGCGCGCGGAGGGGGCGGCGCACCGACGGGGTGCGCCGCCCGTTTGTCATTTCGTGATGATCTCCGGCCCCATCATCATTGTCGGCAACCAGGTCGAGATGATCGGGATATAGGTCACCATGATCAGGAAGACGAAGAGCACGGCGGTGAAGGGCAGCGCGGCCCTGACCACCTTCATCATCGGCATGTTCGCCACCCCGGAGGTCACAAAGAGGTTGAGCCCGACCGGTGGCGTGATCATCCCGATTTCCATGTTCACCACCATGATGATGCCAAGGTGGATCGGGTCGATGCCCAGTTCGATGGCAATCGGGAACACCAGCGGTGCCACGATGACCAGCAGGCCCGAGGGCTCCATGAACTGGCCGCCGATCAACAGGATCACGTTGACGATGATCAGGAACATGATCGGACCAAAGCCCGCGTCCAGCATGATCGCGGAAATCCGCTGCGGGATCTGTTCGTCGGTCAGCACATGTTTCAGGATCAGCGCGTTGGCGATGATGAACATCAGCGTCACGGTCAGCTTGCCCGCGTCGAACAGGGTCCGCTTGGTGTCGGGGTGCCAGAACACGCTGAGGAGCGCCAGCGGCTTGCGCATCAGCGACAGGTTGCGCCCCTCGCCCTCCACATGCAGCGGCCCCATGTCGCGGTAGACGAAACTGGCGATCAGGAAGGCATAGATTGCCGCCACCGCTGCCGCCTCTGTCGGGGTGAAGATCCCGCCATAGATGCCGCCCAGGATGATCACGATCAGGAACAGGCCCCAGCTCGCTTCCCGGCCCGAGGCCCAGACTTCGCCCCAGCCGCGCCATTCGCCCTGCGGCAGTTTGCGCACCTTGGCCATGATGTAGATCGTGATCATCAGCATGGTGCCGGCCATCAGACCCGGGATCACCCCGGCCAGGAACATCCGGCCCACGGAGACATCGGTGGCAGAGGCATAGACCACCATCACGATGGAGGGCGGGATCAGGATGCCCAGGGTGCCCGCGTTGGCAATGACGCCTGCCGCGAATTCCTTGGTATAGCCGACCTGCCGCATCCCCGCGATGACGATGGAGCCGATGGCGACCACGGTCGCAGGGGAAGAGCCGGAAAGAGCGGCAAAGAGCATACAGGCAAAGACGCCCGCAATCGCCAGACCGCCCGGCAGGTGCCCCACCAGGGCGATGGAGAACCGGATGATCCGTTTCGCCACGCCGCCGGTGGACATGAAGCTGGAGGCGAGGATGAAGAAGGGGATCGCCAGCAGGGTATAGTGACCGGCCATCGCCTGAAACAGCGTCTGCGCAATGGAGGCAAGCGAGGTATCGGACAGGACCAGCAGGAACATGATGGAGGACATGCCGAGCGAGACCGCAATCGGCACCCCGATCAGCATCAGGCCCACGACCATTGCGAAAAGAATTGCTACTTCCATGGGATCAACGCTCCGCGTTCATGTGTTTGACGTCCTCGATGGCGTCTTCGGCCTCGTGGCTGACAATCAGACTGTCGGCATTGCCCTGCAGCAGACGGATGAACGCCTGGATGAAGCGGAACAACAGCAGCGCCATGCCGATGGGCAGGATTGCATAGGGAATGAAACGGGGCAGTTTGTCATAGCTTTCGCCCTCGTTCATCACCGGCTCGATGAAGCGCAGCCAGTCGGGCATGGGCAGGTCGACAACCTCGTACCAGGCCTGATCGCGGCTGTTGGCAAAGCCGGTCGGGAACCAGCGGCCCGTGGTGGCATCGAGACCCGCGAAGGGGGCCCAGTAATCCCAGGCGCCTTTCATCAGAAACACCGCATAGATGATGCAGACCAGGCCCGCGATCAGGGCAAGCACCCGGCGCGCAGGCTTGTCAAAAAGGTTGATCACCGCGTCCACGCCCAGATGTGCGGTGACCTTGACCGCATAGCTCACGCCCAGGAGGACCAGCCAGGCAAACAGAAGCGTCACCGCCTCAAGTCCCCAGATCAGGCCCGTGTTGAAGCCGTAGCGCAGAACCACGTTGATGAATGTGATGAGTGTCATGAGCCCGAGGATCACAGCGATCGCCGTTTCCTCGAATTCGTGCACGAAGCGCCCCAGCCCCGTGCGTGGTTGGTAATGCGATGCCATCGCTCAGCCCTTCCGGAAAAATGCAGATAAGGGGTGGCCGGTCGCCCTGACCGGGGCCGGCCACCCGCAAGACACGAAAGCCTAGTGCTTTTCGTTGATCGCCTGTGCGGCGTCGATGTTTTCCTGACCAACGTCGGCCACGAATTCTTCCCAGACGGGTTTCATTGCGCTGACCCAGGCTTCGCGCTGCTCAGCGTTCAGTTCGCGGATCACGCCACCGGCATCCAGGATCGCCTGACGTGCTTCGGCGTCCACCTGTGCCACGGCGGCGTTCCGCTCGGCGGTCACTTCGTCCATGATGGTGGCAAGCTGGGTGCGCACGTCTTCGGGCAGGCTGTCCCACCAGTCGGTGGATACGACAACCATATAATCCAGAACGCCGTGGTTGGTTTCAGTCGAACCGTCCTGCACCTCAAAGAACTTCTGGCCATAGATGTTGGACCAGGTGTTCTCCTGACCGTCGACAACGCCGGTCTGCAGCGCGCCGTAGACTTCGGAGAAGGCCATCGGCTGCGGGCTGACGCCAATCGCTTCCATCTGCGCCTTGATCACTTCGGAGGGCTGCACGCGGAACTTGAGGCCCTTTGCATCTTCGGGCAGCAGCAGCGGCTTGTTGGCCGACATCTGCTTCATCCCGTTGTGCCAGAAGCCCAGACCCAGCAGGCCGCGGCGTGTCATCGATTCCTTCATCGCGGCACCGGCTTCGGAGTTCTGGAACTCGTCCACGGCTTCGATGTTCTTGAAGACGAAGGGCAGGTCGAACAGGCGGAAGACCTTGGTGAACTGCTCGAACTTGGACAGCGAGGGCGCGCCCATCTGGACGTCACCCTGCAGCATGGCTTCGAGCAGCTTGTCGTCGTCGTAAAGCGTGGAGTTCGGGAACACTTCGACGCAGGCCTTGCCGTTCATCTCGTCGTTGACGCGCTGTTCGAACAGCGAGGCGGCGATGCCCTTGGGGTGTTTGTCGGTGTTGGTGACATGGCTGAACTTGATGACGATCTCGCCGTCATCACAGGCAGCGGCAACAGCGCCCGCACTGACAGACATCGTCAGGGCAACAGCGGCGGCGGTAAATAGCTTCATTGGTTGTCTCCTCCCAGAGATTTGGAATCAAATCGTCACACCTTTCCGGGTGCGCTGAGATAAGGAGCCATATTCCCGCGTGCGTTCACAAGTGCGTGTGATCCGTAGGGTCCTTTTTCATTTTTATAGTTTATTTACAAATAATTACCAGAGGATCCCGTGATAGGTCATTGAACCTGCCGTACCGGATGTGCGGTTTCCCACACATGCAGGAACCGCATTTGTGCGGAAATCCGCACATAATTCAGCTGCGAAAATCCTCGGGGCGAATGCCGTAGCGCGCCAGCTTGTCGTAAAAGGTCTTGCGCGGCAGTTTGAGCGCCTTGGCGGCTGCGCTGGCCTGCCCGTCGGCCCGGCGCAGGGCGGCCTCCAGCAGGGATTGCTCCACCTGGGCCATCTGTTCGGACAATCCCAGCGCCGCATCGGGGGCCACGGCATCCTCATGCACCCCCATCACAAAGCGCATCGCCGCCGACATCAGCGCGCGGGCATTGCCGGGCCAGTCGCGCGCCATCAGGTCGGCCACCACCTGCGGCGTGACCTCGGGCCGGGTCAGCCCCGCCTGCTCTGCCGCCTGATCGACATATTGGCGGAACATCGAAGGGATATCCTCGGGCCGCTCGGAGAGGGCCGGGATCCGCACCGGCATCACCTCCAGCCGGTAATAGAGATCGGCATGCAGGCGGCCTTCCCTGACCGCGGCCTCCACATCACGGGTGCTGCCGGTCATCAGCCGTGCGGCGGGCGCGCCCTCCAGCGCCTCGATCAGCGCCAGCTGGGTCTGGGCGGGCAGCAATGTGACCTCGTCAAGGAACAGGCTGCCGCCTGCCGCCGCCTCCAGCGCTGCAAACAGGGCCTCCGACCCCATCTCTGCCGCCGCGCGTTTGACGAAAGCCGCCTTGGAGCGCGCGGAGCTGAGGTGGATCACCTCCGCCACCTTGGAAATCCCGGTGCCCGGCGCACCAAAGACCAGCACCTCGCCCTCGGTCTGGGCAACGCGGCGGACACGGGCGCGCAGGGCCTCCGATATCTCCGACGTGCCAAAGATCATCCGCGACGCGGGATCGCCCTTGCGCACCAGATCGCGCAGGCGGCGGTTGTCCAGCACCAGCGCACGGGTCTTGAGCGCGCGTTCCAGCACCGCAAGCAGGGCGGCAGGCGCACAGGGCTTTTCGAGGAAGTCGAAGGCACCCTGCCCCATCGCCTCCACCGCCATGGGAATGTCGCCCTCGCCGGTCAGCAGGATCACCGGCAGGTCCGGGTCCTGACCCTGGGCATATTTCAGCAGGTGAAACCCGTCACGCCCGGGCATCCGCATGTCCGACAGGATCACCCCGTCGAAATCGCGGGTGATCCGATCCTTGGCCGCCACGAAGGAGCCGGCGGTGACCGCCGTGAAGTCGGCCAGTTCCAGCGTCTGCGCCAGCGCCTCGCGCACGGCGGCGTCATCATCCACCAGCAGCACCTTGCCCATCATGCCGTCGCCACATCCTGTGTATGTCGTTCAAGTGTCACGGTAAAAAGCGCCCCGCCCTGATAATTGCTGCCCCTGATCTGTCCACCAAAGCTTTGCACAATGCCATAGCTGATCGACAGGCCCAGCCCCATCCCGGCGGAGGGGCCCTGGGTTTTCGTAGTATAGAAAGGATCGAATACCTTGTCCGGCATCTCGATCCCCGGTCCGGTGTCGCGAAAGCTGACAGTGACCTCATCCGCTTCGAGCACCAGGATTTCAAGGCGCTTTTCCGGCGCATCGGCCATCGCGTCCACCGCATTGGTGATCAGATTGACAAAGACCTGCCCCAGCCGCACCTCGCCGCCGCGCACCCAGGTCGGCGCTTCGAGCGGCGCATGCACCAGTTCGACACCCGCCTCCTGCACATGGGCGCGGGTCAGCTCCAGGGCGCTTTCCAGGGCCCGGCGCAGATCGACACGGTCATCGGTCTGCTGGTCCTGCCGGGCAAAGGCGCGCAGGTTCTGGATGATCCGCGCCATCCGCTGCGCCAGTTCGGAAATGCGGTTCAGATTCTCTGCCGCGCGCGCCGGCGTGCCGCGGTTCATGAACTGCACCCCGTTCTCCGCAAAGGACCGGATTGCCATCAACGGCTGGTTCAGCTCGTGGCTGATGCCCGCAGACATCTGCCCCAGGGCGCTGAGCTTGCCCGCCTGCACCAGCTCATCCTGCGCCCGGCGCAGGGCGGCCTGCGCCTCTTCGCGCTCCGCCGCCTCTGCCAGCAGCTTGGCATTGGTATCGCGCAGGGCCCGGGTGCGCTCGGCCACCCGGTCTTCCAGACGGGCATTGGCGCTGGCCAGCGCGCGCCGCCGCTCTGCCGCCAGAAACAGCAATGACCCGAATGCGAGGCAAAGTGCGGCCACCGCCGCGGCCTGTGCCGCGGCAAGCCTGCGCGCGGGTTCGGTATCCAGCAGCACTTCGCCGGTCAGGCCGATGACCGGCAGGCCTTGGGTCAGGTGCAGCGCGGAGCGGGGCAGATACGGGCCCCAGTCCAGCAGCCAGATCTCATGCCCCCCCAGCCGCCGCGCCTCGAAAGGCGGGGCGGGCCCCACCGGCGGCACCAGACCGACCAGGCCGGAGGATGCCGGCGCCCGGCGCCAGAACAGCAGTTCCGAGCGGTTCGAGATCAGGACCTCGCCGCTGCTGTCGGTGAAAAAGGCCGGCGGGTTGCTGCCGCGCCAGTTGTAGTCGATCCCATTCAGATCGGTCACCACAACCACGGCGCCCAGCACCTGCCCCGGCGGGCTGAACACCGGTGCAGCATGAAAATAGGCCCGCTGTGAGAGCGGCATCGCTTCGCCGTGCCCCCATCCCAGCGCGCCGCGCAGGGCCCGGCGCACAAAGGGCTGTCCGGCCAGTTCCATCGGCGCATCCAGCCCCAGCGCCGAGGCGCGCAGGCGCCCCTCTGCATCGATCACCAGCACATCCAGCGCCGCCGTCTTGTCCGCGACCTTCAGCAGCAGATCGCCCAGGTCCTGCGCATCGCCCTCGGAAAGGACCGCACGCACCGCCGGATGATTCCCCATCAGCACCGCCAGATCCCGGTAGCGCTGCAGCTGGCCGACCAGCCGGTCCCCGGCAAGCGCCAGGTCCGCGCGCCCGCGTTCGGCCAGCAGGTCCAGGCCCTGTTCATGGAAATACCGCCAGACACCCCCCGAGAGGGCCGCCACAACCGCCAGGAAGGCCAGCATCACTGCCGCTCTTTGCCGTATTCCGCTTATCATGGGGCCAGATTGCACATGCGCCCTTGCCTTGACCAGAGCCGCTCGGGCATCTGGTCGGGATGAAACGCCTTTCCCAATCCCCGCTCGACCCCGGGTTCATCCAGAACCCCTATGCCGTCTATGATGAAGCCCGCGCGCGCGGGCCGGTGCTGTTCTGGGAGGATTACGGGATGCTGGCCGCCTTTGACGCGGCCACCATCACCGCGCTGCTGCGCGACCGCAGGCTGGGCAGGCAGAACCCGGAACCGGCCCCGGCCCCGGCGCATCTGACCCAATGGCACCGGGTCGAGGCGCATTCGATGCTGGAGCTGGAGCCGCCCCGGCACACGCGGCTGCGGGCCCAGGTGCTGCGCGCCTTCACCTCGCGGCGGATCGCGAACCTGCAACCGGATATCGACCAGATCATGCAGGAACTGCTGGCCGCCCTGCCCGCGACGGGGCCGATCGACCTGATCCCGCAGGTCTGCACGCAGCTGCCGGTGCGCATCATCGCGCGGCTGCTGGGAGTGCCGGAAGAGCGCTGGCCGGACCTGCTGCGCTGGTCCAATACCATGGTGGCAATGTATATGGCGGGCCGCACCCGCGCCATCGAGGACGCCGCCGAAGCCGCAACAGGCGAATTCGTCAGCTATCTGACCGATTACATCGACCGCCGTCGCGGCGACCCCGGCAATGACCTGATCTCGGAGCTGATCGCCACCGAAAGCGCAGGTGAAAAACTGAGCAGCGAGGAGCTGATCGGCACCTGCATCCTGCTGCTGAACGCGGGCCATGAGGCCACCGTGCACGCCATGGGCAATGCGGTGAAATGCCTGCTGGAACATCAGACCGACCCGCTGGCCCTGGCGCCGCAGAACATCGCCGCCACGGTCGAGGAACTGCTGCGCTTCGACCCGCCGCTGCACATGTTCACCCGCTACGCCTACGAAGACATCGACCTGGGCGATGTGACCCTGAAAAAGGGCGATCAGATCGCGCTGATCCTGGGGGCGGCGGGCCATGATCCCGACATCCACGTCGCCCCGGACCTGTTCAACCCGCAGCGCCCCGGCAGGCCCCATGCGGCCTTTGGCGGTGGCTTGCATTTCTGCGTCGGCGCGCCGCTGGCCCGGCTGGAACTGCAAAGCGCGCTGCCCGCGCTCTTTGCCCATCTGCCCGGGATGACCCTGGCCGAAACCCCGCGCTATGCCGCCACCTATCATTTCCACAGGCTCGAAAAGCTGCTGATCCAGCCGTGAACCGATCCGGGGTCAAGGAGGCCGCAGGCCCCGCGCAGCGGCTTGTCCTTGAGGCCGGAGCGGTTCACAAGACCCTCGGAAAAGGTCGTTCAGGACGCAAGGCGCCCTGAACACCTTCTCAGCAATGAAAACCCCGGCACAAGGCAAAGCCCCGTCGCCGACAGGGGCTCAGGCCGCCACCGGCGCCCGTAGAAAGGAATCGCGGCAAGGCCGCGTCCTTCAGATCACGCCAGGGCCAGTTCAGGTCACAGCGGCAGGGCCACGGTGGACTTGATCTCTTCCATCGACAAGAGCGCGGTGACATTATGCACCCGCACCTCCGAGATCAGCGCCTGATAGAACGCGTCATAGGCCCGCGCGTTCTTCACCCGCACCTTCAGGATATAATCGATATCCCCCGCCAGCCGATGCGCCTCCTGCACTTCGGGGCGGTCGCGCAGCGCCTTGAGGAAGGCCGCCTGCCACTCCGCCTCATGCTCCGAGGTGCGGATCAGGACAAAGAAACAGGCCTCGAACCCCAGCGCCTCGGCGTCCAGGATCACGGTCTGCTGGCCGATGATCCCGGCCTCGCGCATCTTGCGGATGCGATTCCATACCGGGGTCTTGGAAGAGCCCACCGCCTTGGCAATATCATCCAGCGATTGCGCCGCATCGCGTTGCAACTGGCCAAGAATTTTCCGATCTGTCTCGTCTATCCGAACAGGCATCCTGTGATTTTCCTTTTCGTCACAAACTTGTTCTATCTGGCGCTGAAAACAGAACAATATTCCTTATCTGCGCGGGCATATGGCCCAGTACAGGGAATATTTCCTATATAGAGAGGTAAGTCAACGCATCACACCGGCCGCAGCAAGGGGCACATCATGGACCATTTTCCCATCTTTCTCGCCACCGAGGGCCAGCGCATCGCGCTGTCGGGCGGCGGTGATGCGGCGCTGGCCAAGCTGCGGCTGCTGCTCAAGACCCGCGCGCGGATCCATGTCTATGCCCCGGCCCCCGCGCCCGAGATCGAAAACTGGGCGGAAGCCGGCAGGCTGACCCTGCACCGCCGCGCCTTTGCCCCGGGCGATGCGCGGGACACAAGGCTGTTCTATGCCGCCGATGAGGACGCGGGCGAGGATGCCCGCACCGCCGCCATCGCGCGGGCCGAGGGGGCGCTGGTCAACATCGTCGACAATCTTGCCGACAGCGCCTTTATCACCCCCGCCATCGTGGACCGTGACCCGGTGACCGTGGCGATCGGCACCGAGGGCGCAGCGCCCGTGCTGGCCCGCGCCATCAAGGCCGACCTGGAAGAACGCCTGCCCGCCACGCTGGGCAATCTGGCGCGGATCGGCAAGGGCTTTCGCAAGCTGGCCGATGCCCTGCCCTTTGGCCGCGCGCGCCGCGATTTCTGGCGCGACTATTATTTCAACACCGGCCCCCGCGCCATCGCCGCAGGCGAGGACCACGTGCAGGACAGCCTCGGCACGCTGCTGGAGGACCACCTGACCCGTGCCGCCCGCGCGGGCCATGTCGCCTTTGTCGGCGGCGGTCCGGGCGATCCGGAGCTGCTGACCCTCAAGGCGCGCCGCGCGCTGGATGAGGCGGATGTGGTGATCTATGACCGGCTGATCTCGGCACAGATCCTCGAACTCGCCCGCCGCGAGGCGGTGATGATCGACGTGGGCAAGGAAGGTTTCGGCCCCTCCACCAGCCAGGAGACGATCAACGCCCTGCTGGTGGAACATGCGCAATCGGGCGCCCAGGTGGTGCGGCTGAAATCGGGCGATGCCACCGTATTCGGCCGCCTGGACGAGGAAATCGACGCCATCGACGCCCATGGCATCACCTGGCATATCGTGCCGGGCATCACCTCGGCCTCTGCCGCGGTGGCGGCCATCGGCCAGAGCCTGACCCGCCGGGGGCGCAACGCTTCTGTCCGCTTCCTTACCGGGCATGACATGAAGGGGTTCGCCGATCACGACTGGGCCGCGCTTGCCCGCCCGAACGAGGTTGCCGCGATCTACATGGGCAAGAAATCCGCCCGTTTCGTGCAGGGCCGCCTGATCATGCATGGGGCGGACCGCGCCACGCCCGTCACGGTGATCGAAAACGCCTCGCGTCCCGAGCAGCGGGTGCTGGAAACCACGCTGGACCGGATGGCCGCAGACATCGCCGATGCGCAGATGACCGGCCCCGCCCTGACCTTTTACGGACTTGCCCCGCGCGCCGCCGTGCAAGCCGCCACTGACATGCCGATCGAGGAGATGGCCTGATGCCCAAACCTTTCACGCCCAAAGTTGTCACCGCCAACGCCCTGCTTGAGGGCGATGTGATCTATATGACCGCAGATGGCTGGACCCGTGACCTGGCCGAGGCCGAAGTGCTGACCGATGAGGCCGACGCCGATCTGCGCCTGATCGAGGCGCAGTCGCAGCCGGGCAGCATCGTGGGCGCCTATCTGGCCGATGTCACCCTGCAGGACGGCGTGCCGCACCCCACCCATTTCCGCGAGGATTTCCGCGCCACCGGGCCTTCCAACTATCCCCATGGCAAGCAGGAAACCGTCAAAGAGGAGCGTTTCTGATGTACCATTATACCGATTTCGACGCCGCTTTCCTGGCCGAGCGCAACGCGCAGTTCCGCGCCCAGGTGGAACGCCGCATCGACGGCAGCCTGACCGAGGATGAATTCAAGCCGCTGCGCCTGATGAACGGGCTCTACCTGCAGCTGCACGCCTATATGCTGCGCGTCGCGATCCCCTATGGCACGCTCAACAGCCGGCAGATGGATCAACTCGCCATGATTGCCGAGAAGTGGGACAAGGGTTACGGCCATTTCACCACACGCCAGAACATCCAGTACAACTGGCCCGAACTGCGCGATGTGCCCGACATGCTGGACGCGCTGGCGGCGGTGAACATGCATGCCATCCAGACCTCCGGCAACACCATCCGCAATGTGACCGCCGACCATTTCGCCGGTGCCGCCGCGGATGAGGTCGCAGATCCGCGCCCGGTGGCCGAACTGATCCGCCAGTGGTCCACCGACCACCCGGAATTCCAGTTCCTGCCGCGCAAGTTCAAGGTTGCCGTGACCGGAGCGCAAGCCGACCGTGCGGTGATCAAGGCGCATGACATCGGGCTGCGCATCGTGGAGCGCGACGGGGCAATCGGCTATGAGGTCATTGTGGGCGGCGGCCTGGGCCGCACGCCGATGATCGGCAAGGTGCTCTATGATTTCGTGGCGGAGGAAGACCTGCTGCCGACGCTGGAAGCGATTGTCAGCGTCTACAACCTGCTGGGCCGCCGCGACAACAAGTACAAGGCGCGCATCAAGATCACCGTGCATGAGAACGGGATCGAAGACATCCGCGCCCGCGTCGATGCGCGCTATGCGCTGATCCGCCCGCAGTTCGGCGGTGTGGACCAGCAGATGCTGGCCCGGATCAAGGCCGATTTCGCCGCCCCCCGGTTCCGGGTGGCGGACGAGGCGCCCTATCGCAACGCCTATCAGAACGACCCGCTGTTCCGCAGCTGGGCCGATACCAACCTCTCCGCGCACCGTGCGCCGGGCTATGCCATTGTCTCCATCAGCCTCAAGGCGCATGGCAAGACACCCGGCGATGCCTCTGCCCGGCAGATGCGGCTGATGGCGGCGCTGGCGAAACGCTATGGCCACGACGAGCTGCGCATCAGCCACGAGCAGAACGTGATCCTGCCGCATGTCCACAAATCGGACCTGCCGTCGGTCTTTGCCGCGCTGCGGGCCGAGGGGCTGGGCACCGCCAACATCGGGCTGATCAGCGATATCATCGCCTGCCCCGGCATGGATTACTGCGCGCTGGCAACGGCACGTTCGATCCCCATCGCGCAGGAGATCGCCACCCGCTTTGACGAATTGAAGCTGGAGCATGAAGTGGGTCCGCTCAAGATCAAGATCTCGGGCTGCATCAATGCCTGCGGCCACCACCATGTGGGCCATATCGGCATCCTGGGGCTGGACCGCGCGGGCGTGGAAAATTACCAGATCACCCTGGGCGGTGACGGCACCGAAGATGCGACCATCGGCACCCGTGCCGGCCCCGGTTTCTCCGCGGATGAGATCATCCCGGCGGTGGAACGTCTGGTGCTGGCCTATCTCGACCTGCGCACGGAACCTGCGGAGACCTTCCTGCAGACCTACCGTCGGCTGGGGATGGCCCCGTTCAAGGCCGCCCTTTACCCCGAGGCAGAAAGCAAGGAACGGGCAGATGCCGCTTGACCGAGACCGACATGTACCGGCGGCGCAGGCCAGCGGGGCTGCGCAACCTGCCCTGGACCGGGTTGGCGCGCTCAACGCCGAGCTGCGTCATCACAGTGCCACGGATGTGCTGCGCCGCGCGGTAGAAGAGATCCCGCATCTTGCGCTTGTCTCAAGCTTCGGGGCGGAATCGGTGGTGCTGCTGCATCTGGCCTCCATGGTGAACCGCGACCTGCCGGTGCTGTTCATCGACACCGAACTGCTGTTCACCGAAACGCTGGTTTACCAGCAGGAGCTGACCGAACGTCTGGGCCTGCGCAATGTGACGATCCTGCGGTCAGGCAACATCCGTGCGGTGGACCCGGACAACACCCTGCACCAGCGCGACACCGATGCCTGCTGCAACCTGCGCAAGACCGTGCCGCTGCAAACCGCGCTGCGCGGCTTTGACGGCTGGATTTCGGGGCGCAAGCGATTCCAGTCGGGCACCCGCGCCGCGCTGGAACATTTCGAGCTGGAGCAGCGCGGCAATGGCGTGCCGGACCGGATCAAGGTGAACCCGCTGGCCTATTGGGACCCTGCCGATGTGCAGACCTATATGACCGAGAACCGCCTGCCGCGCCATCCGCTGGTGGCGCAGGGCTACCCCTCGATTGGCTGCGCGCCCTGCACATCGCCGGTGAAACCGGGTGAAGATCCCCGCGCAGGCCGTTGGAGAGACAGTGAAAAAGACGAATGCGGCATCCATTTTGTCGATGGCAAGATGGTGCGAACCGGAGGCAAGACATGACCCAATTGATCAACGATAGCGGCTTTGTGGAAGACGACTGGACCGGTGGCTTTTGCGCCACCGGGGCCGCCAATGACTGCGTGGCGCTGGACCTGGCCTCGGATGCCGATCCCGAAGCGGTTGATCTGTCGGGGCTCAAGGTCATCCGGGTTGATTTCCCCTCCTCCGCCGACGGGCGCGGCTTTACCATTGCGCGCGCCCTGCGCCTGCGGGGGTTCACCGGACGGCTGCGCGCCCGGGGCCATCTGATTGCCGACCAATATGCGATGGCACGCCGGGCCGGCTTTGACGAGGTCGAAGTGCATGACGAAATCGCCGCCCGCCAACCCCAGGACCAATGGCAGTTCCGCGCCAATTGGCAGGCGCATGACTATCAGTCGCGCCTGCGCGGCTGAGCTGCGACAAAGGCAAAGATTGCCCTGACCCCATTCATCTTCTAAGAAGGGAACGCAAGCGATCGCTTGTGTACATGTGATTATGACCGAGCAGACCCCAGTGAACCAGACCACAGCCCAGCCCGCCCTGCCTGACGCGCAGACCGTGACATCGGTAAAGCACTGGACAGACAGGCTTTTCTCTTTCCGCGTCTCCCGCCCCGCGTCTTTGCGGTTCCGGTCGGGCGAATTTGTGATGATCGGGTTGATGGGTGATCCGCACCCCGAGACCGGCAAGCAGAAGCCGCTGTTGCGGGCCTATTCCATCGCCTCGCCCGCCTGGGACGACGAATTGGAATTCTATTCGATCAAGGTGCAGGACGGTCCGCTGACCTCGAAACTGCAGCACATCCAGCCCGGTGACCACATCATCCTGCGGCCCAAGCCGGTGGGCACCCTGGTGCATGACGCGCTGCTGCCGGGCAAGCGGCTGTGGTTCTTTGCCACCGGCACCGGCTTTGCGCCCTTTGCCTCCCTGCTGCGCGAGCCGGAGACCTATGAGAAATTCGATGAAGTGGTGATGATGCACACCTGCCGCGATGTGGCAGAGCTGGAATATGGCCGCCAGCTGATCGAGAACCTGAAATCCGACGAGTTGATGCAGGAGCTGATCGGGGCCGAAAACCTGGCCAAGATCCGCTATTACCCGACCACCACCCGTGAACAAAGCCCCAAGATGGGCCGCATCACCACCCTGTTGCAGGACGGGAACGTCTTTGCCGATCTGGGGATTGACGGGATCAACAAGGAAACCGACCGCGGCATGGTCTGCGGTAGCCTTGATTTCAACAAGGACATGATGAAAACGCTTGAGAGCTTTGGCCTTGAGGAAGGGGCAAATTCCGATCCCAAGCATTTCGTGGTCGAAAAGGCCTTTGTCGGCTAAAGCGTCATGCGAAAAACCTGCACCAGGTAACGCTGCCTGAAATCGGAGATTTCAACGCTCTGACTGATGCATGGTGTTTCAGGTATTTCGTCAGAGTCTGTAAGCCACTCACCAGACATGAAAAAACCGCGTCCCGTCACCGGGTCGCGGTTTCTTTTTGTACGTCGAAGCGGATCAGAGGTTCAGCGCTTCGCGGATTTTTTCCAGCGTCGCCTTGAGCAGATCAGGATTGTCCTGCGCCGCCTTCAGACCTGTGGTCAGGGTGGTTTTCTGCAAGGCACCCAGATCGGAGTTCTCGATCATCTCGGTCACCTTGCCGAGGTCGAAACCATCCACTGTCAGCAGCTGATCCACCATCGACGGTTCAACCCCATCGACACCGGCGGCGGCCTCGGCCTCTGCCGTCTCGCCGGTTGTGGCATCGACAGATGCCTCTGCGGCCGGCTCGGTGGTTGCCTCGGCTGCGGTTTCCGCGGCCTCTTCGGTGCTTTCAACGGCCGCATCCGCGGCTTGCTCGGTGCCCTCGGCGGTGGCTTCCGCTGCCTGCTCAGTTGTTGCGGCTGCGCTGTCGGCGGCCTCGGCTGTGGCATCTGCCGCGTCTTCGGCGGCTTCGGCCGTGTCCGTGGCGGCATCGGCCACCGCATCTGCCGTGTCGGAAGCTGCATCAGCGGTTGCATCTGCCGCATCCGCTGCGGTGTCGCCCGCTGCATTTGCCGCATCGGAAGCCGCTTCGGTGGTGGCTGTCACGGCGTCAGAGGCCGCTTCGGCGGCGTCGCTGGCTGCATTCTCGACCGCCTCGACCGCGCCTTCTGTCGCCTCTGCAATCGCTTCACCGGCTGCATTTGCGGCATCTGCCGTGGCATCGACCGCTTCGCTTACGGCGCCCTGCACCGCGTCAGCGGCTTCGCCCGCGGTTTCGGAGGCGCTTTCCAGTGCTTCGGGTGCATTGACTGTTTCGGAGACCTCATTCACAGCTTCGGAAGCGTCATTGGCCAGTTCAGACGGAGACTTGCCGGAATACAGCATGTAGCCGCCAACAGCGACAAGTGCCGCCACGATAATCCAGATCAGGTTTTTCATATTCTTTCCCTCTTTGACAGCGCCGGGGCCAACACTGGCCCTGCACACCTTGTCGGCCCAAATGCGGAACAACCCCGATACATTCAAGGGGAATTTGGCGCGAAAGACGTCCATTGCACCAATTTACCGGCTTGAAGAAGGCGGTTGCCACGTCTACCTTGCAACTTCGAAAATACAGCAACCACCAAAGGATGACCACCATCGCTCGCAGACCTCATAACGCGCCACCGCAACGTGACACCGGACCGCGCGTCAACGAAAACATACGTTCCCCGGAAATCCGCCTGATCGGCGCAGATGGCGAAAACGTCGGCGTCGTGACGCCCAACCGCGCCCTCGAAATGGCCGAAGAGGCCGGGCTGGACCTGGTCGAGATTTCGCCCAACGCCAATCCGCCGGTCTGCAAGATCATGGATTTTGGCAAGTTCAAGTATGAACAGCAAAAGCGCGAATCCGAAGCCCGCAAGAAGCAGAAGATCATCGAGATCAAAGAGGTCAAGTTCCGTCCCAACACGGATACGAACGACTATGACGTCAAGATGCGCAATGTCTTCAAGTTTCTTGAGAACGGCGACAAGGTCAAGATCACCCTGCGTTTCCGGGGCCGCGAGATGGCGCACCAGAACCTGGGCCGCGAGCTGCTGGAACGGGTGGCAGAGGACACCAAGGAGCGTGGCAAGGTCGAGAACTTCCCCAAGATGGAAGGCCGCCAGATGGTCATGCTGATCGGGCCCCTGCCCAGCAAGGCCTGAGACAGGCACTTCGCTGCAACAAAGCGCGGCCTTCTGACGCGCCCGGCAAAGCCGGACTCTGAGAAGGCCGCCAGATGGTCATGCTGATCGGGCCCCTGCCCAGCAAGGCCTGAGTTCGGCGCATTGCCTTGACACTCAGCGGCCCCTGCCTGCCGGACAGCTGTCAGCGCCGACGGAATCGAAAAACCCCCGCAACGCATTGCGGGGGTTTCTTTTTGCGGGTCATGCCCCCTGCGAGAGGGTCAGCGCAGCAAGGCGGTGATGTTGCGCACCACCGCGCGGCGGTTGGCCGGTTCCGCATCAAGCGTCGGGATCTTGAGGTCGGATTCGCCATAGCCCTGGGTGACGAGGTTCTGCGCGGGCACCTTGAAATATTCGGTCAGCGCCAGCGCCACGGTTTCGGCGCGGCGGTCCGACAGGGCCAGGTTGTAGGTGGCGCTGCCGACAGCATCGGTATGCCCCTCGACCAGAATCACGGTACGCGGATCCTGTGCGATCTGTTCGCGCAGGGCGGTGCCGATCCGGGCCAGGCTGCGCGCCTGTTCCGGCTGGATCGCGGCGGAACCGGTCTGGAAGCGGACGGCATCAAGCTCCAGCTGCGGTGCCAGGGCACGCACCTGGCTGATGTCGCGGACCTGCCGCAGGGAGAAGGTGCGGTTGGTATCTGCCGCCAGTTCGCGTTGCAGCGCCGCGCGCAGGGCCTCCTCGTTCTGGTTGCTGACCATTTCCACCTGCTGCTGCCGGTTCACCTGCGGCAGGTCGTTCACCACAACCCGCTGTTCTTCGACAAGGTCATCAAACAGCACCACCTGGTTGCCCTGCGTATCCACGGAAACCCGGCGCAGGACCGAACCGTCGCGGGCCCGGATCGTGATGATCTGCGAACCGTCCGGTTTGGTCACGATGCTGCGGCTGGAGCCGTCGTCGAAGGTCTGGGTGCGGACCTCATCGCCGGCCTGGCGGATCAGCGCATCTTCATCCTTCAGCACCCGCAGGTCGCCATTGGGGTCCTCGACCACCACCCGGTCGCCCGAGCGGCTGACAACCTTGTCGCCGTTCTTGAGCACGGAGCCCACCACCACGGCACCAAGCCCCAGCAGAAGCGCCTTTTCGAATTTGCTCAACCCGCTGTCGTCACTGGAGGCTGCAGGCTGCTGGTCGCCGGTCACGGCGGTCTCGAATTCCTCGTCGGAGGAGCGCAGGTTTTCCTCGGTGATCTCTTCGGTCACCACGTCGGCATCACTGCTTTGAGACTCGGCCGCTGCGGCGGCGGCGGCGATGGCCTGACGCTCGGCCTCGCGGTCTGCGGCACGTTGGGCTTCCAGCTCGGCGGCCTGACGGTCCGCTTCGGCCTGGGCTTCGGCGGTCAGCTCTGCCTCGGCTTCGGATGTGGCCTGCGCATCAGCGGCAGCCTGTGCATCGGCTGCGGCCTGAGCATCGGCTGCGGCCTGTGCGTCGGCTGCGGCCTGATCTTCTGCAGCCTGCGCCTCGGTCGCGGCCTGAGCATCTGCGGCAGCTTGATCCTCCGCAGCCTGTGCATCTGCAGCAGCTTGATCCTGTGCAGCTTGTGCATCTGCAGCAGCCTGCGCATCAGCGGCAGCTTGTGCGTCAGCAGCAGCTTGTGCATCTGCAGCGGCCTGATCCTGCGCAGCCTGTGCATCGGCAGCAGCTTGATCTTCGGCGGCCTGTGCATCTGCGGCGGCTTGATCCTGTGCAGCCTGCGCCTCAGCAGCAGCTTGGGCGTCAGCAGCAGCTTGGGCGTCAGCAGCAGCTTGGGCGTCAGCAGCAGCTTGGGCGTCAGCAGCTGCCTGGGCATCTGCAGCAGCTTGCGCGTCAGCGGCAGCCTGATCCTGTGCCGCCTGTGCCTCGGCTGCGGCCTGTGCGTCCGCCTCCGCCTGGGCCTGTTGCTCTTCACTTGTCGGCGCCGCCTCAGAGTTCTCTGTCGCGGCGGATTCCTCTTTCATGGCGCGGCGCACAACCAGCTCTTCAGCGGTCTTCACGGCCTGATCGTCAAACATGCAGGGAAAGGTGACCTCCCCCCCGGTCAGATCGCAGGCCGGTGTTTCGGACTGCGCAAATGCGCCCCCCGGCAGCGCCAGAAGCAGGCTCATGCTCAGGGATGTTGTCGATTTCAATAGCGTCTTCATTTGGTGTTCCTCACATTGTTCCGAACGCCGTTCGGGCAGCGCTTGTGAGTTAACGTCTGGTGGCGGTGGCGGTTCCGCCGCCCCTGAAGATAGGCCAGGATACGCAAAAATCCGCGCACCCCTGGGGCACGCGGATTTCTGTTCAGACCACGACTTTCAGGCCATGGCGCCCGGTCAGGCGATGGCGGCAACCGCCCGTTTGGTCATCACGCCAACCAGATGGGCGCGATATTCGGCAGTGCCATGCAGATCGCTGATCATGTCGCCTTCGGCTTTCAGCCCCGCCACCGCATCGGCAGAGAAATTGGCCGAAAGCGCCTCTTCCGCCTCGGTCCAGCGGAAGACACCATCATTGGAGGCACCTGTCACCGCCACGCGCACCCCGTCGCTGAACCTTGCGACAAAGACCGCGACCAGCGGGAAGCGCGAGGCAGGCTGGAGGAATTTTTCGTAATGCGCCGCCTGCGGGATCGGGAATTTCACTTCGGTGACAATCTCGCCCTCTTCCAGTGCGGTGGTGAACATGCCGAGGAAGTAATCATCCGCCGCAATCTCGCGGTTGTTGGTCACGATGGTGGCGCCGGAACCAAGGGCCGCCGCCGGATAGCAGGCGGAAGGGTCGTTGTTGGCCAGAGAGCCGCCGATGGTGCCCCGGTTGCGCACTGCCGGGTCGCCGATGCGCGCCGCAACCGTTGCCAGCCCCGGATAATGCGCCGCCGCCTCGGCCGCCACGGTCGCATGGGTGGTGCCGCCGCCGATGCAGAGCCTGCCATCGTCAGACATGCGGACCCCCTTCATTTCCTCGATCCCCGTCAGGGACACCAGCACCGAAGGGGCGGCCAGCCGCGCCTTCAGCGTCGGGATCAGGGTCTGCCCGCCGGAAATCGGCTGGGCCTCTTCCTTGCTCATCGCCTGCACCGCATCGGCGATGCTGGTGGGGCGTTCGACGTCGAAATTATACATCTTCTTTCCTTTCGAACCTGGCACCGCCTGCGGGTCTCGCGGGGCACCTGCTTCTTTATGCCAAAATACCTCCGGGGGGTCCGGGGGGCAACGCCTCCCGGACCCCCCGTCTCAGATCATCCCTGCATCGCGGCCCAGACGCGCGCGGGCGTCACCGGCATGTCGATATGGGCCACATCCTTGCCGCCGGAGCGCATTGCGTCCAGCACCGCGTTGACCACCGCCGGAGGAGAGCCGATCGCCCCCGCCTCGCCGCAGCCTTTCACGCCCAGCGGGTTGTGGGTACAGGGTGTCTGGCAGGAATGGTCCACGTCATAGAAGGGCAGATCGCTGGCCCGCGGCATCGCGTAATCCATGTAGGATGCGCTCAGCAACTGGCCGTCGCTGTCATAGGCGCAGTTCTCCAACAGCGCCTGGCCGATCCCCTGTGCCAGCCCGCCATGAACCTGGCCGGTGACGATCATCGGGTTGATGATATTGCCGAAATCATCCGCCGCCGAGAACCGCTCGATGGTGACCTGGCCGGTCTCAGGGTCCAGTTCCACCTCGCAGGCATAGGCGCCCGAGGGGTAGGTAAAGTTCGACGGATCGTAGAATGCCGTCTCCTCCAGCCCCGGTTCAAGGTCCTCCAGCGGGTAGTTGTGCGGCACATAGGCTGCCAGCGTCACATCGCCCCAGGCCAGGGATTTGTCGGTGCCCGCCACGCTGAACATGCCATCCTTCAGTTCGATATCGCCTTCGGAGGCCTCCAGGATATGGCCGGCGATCTTCTTGGCCTTGGCGATGATCTTTTCCGTCGCCCGGACCATGGCCGATCCGCCCACCGCGATGGAGCGGGAGCCATAGGTGCCCATGCCCATCGGCGTGCGCGCGGTGTCGCCATGCACGATCTCGACCATCGAGGCGTCGATGCCGATCATTTCCGCAATCACCTGGGGAAAGGCCGTTTCATGCCCCTGCCCGTGGCTGTGGGAACCTGTCATCACGACCAGCCCGCCGGTGGCATTGACCCGCACCGTGGCGCTTTCATAAAGCCCCGCCCGCGCGCCCAGCTGGCCCACAAGGTTCGACGGCGCGATGCCGCAGGCCTCGATATAGCAGTTCACGCCAAAGCCGCGCAGCTTGCCCTTGGCCTCGCTCTCCTTGCGACGTGCCGCAAAGCCCGCGATGTCAGCCATCTCTTCCAGCTTGTCCATCGTGGCGAAATAATCGCCGGTGTCATATTCCACCGCCACCGGGGTGGCATAGGGGAATTCGGTGATGAAGTTCTGACGCCGCAGCTTGATCGGGTCCACGCCCAGCTCATGCGCCGCCTTGTCCACCAGCCGCTCAAGCTGGAAGGTCGCCTCGGGCCGTCCGGCCCCGCGATAGGCATCCACCGGCACCGTGTTGGTGAACACCGCCTTCACGTTCACATAGATCAGCGGTGTCTTGTAGTTGCCCGCCATCAGCGTGCCATGCAGCCATGTCGGCACCGAGGGCGCGAAGGTCGACAGATAGGCGCCCATGTTGGCATAGGTGTCGGTGCGGATCGCGGTGAAGTTGTTGTCCCCGTCCAGCGCCAGTTCGATCTTGGTCACGTGATCGCGGCCATGGGCGTCCGACATGAAGGCCTCCGACCGGCTGGAGGTCCATTTCACCGGACGGTTGCAGGCCTTGGCAGCAAAGGTGCAGAAGGCTTCTTCCTGATAGTGGAAGATCTTGGTGCCGAAACCGCCGCCCACATCGGGGGCCACGACGCGCAGCTTGTGCTCGGGGATGCCCAGCACGAAGGCGCCCATCAGCAGGCGGATCACATGCGGGTTCTGCGAGGTGGTGTAGAGCGTATGTTCACCGTCCGAACGGCTGTAATCGCCCACCGCCACACGCGGCTCCATCGGGTTGGCGACCAGACGGTTGTTGACCAGTTCCAGCGTGGTGACATGCGCGGCCTCTTCAAAGGCCTTGTTCACCGCCTCCTTGTTCTCCTCCACGAAACCCCAGTCATAGCAGAGGTTCGAGGGCAGCTCCTCATGCACCTTGGGCGCGCCGTCCTTGACCGCCTCCTTCATGTTGATGACGGCGGGCAGTTCCTCGATCTCCAGGACAATCGCCTCGGCGGCGTCGCGGGCCTGGGCCAGCGTCTCGGCCACGACAGCGGCGATGGGTTCGCCCACATGGCGCACCTTGCCCTGGGCCAGCACCGGGTGGCCCGGTTCCTGCATCGGCTGGCCGTGTTTGTCGGTGACCTGCCAGCCGCAGGGCATGCCGCCCACGCCTTCAAAGTCCTTGCCGGTGAAGATCCTGACGACCCCGTCCATGCCTTCAGCCGCCGACGTGTCCACGCTGGTCAGCTTGCCATGTGCCACGTCAGAGCGCAGGAAAAAGACATAGGCCTGTCCCCGCAGGTTGATATCGTCGGTGTATCGTCCGTTCCCTGTCAGAAACCGGACGTCCTCGCGCCGCTTCGTGCTGGCACCAATTCCGCCGTCTTTAGGCATCTTCATTCCTCCCGAATGTCTTGGGTGGCCCCCACCCTACATCTCCTCTTGCAGGGTGGGTCCGACCCCACGCGTTGATGTGCTTATTCTGCTGCGATCGCGCTGACGTCCTGGCCGGATGCGGCCATGATCGCCTTGACGATGTTGTGATAGCCCGTGCAACGGCAGATGTTGCCGTCAAGATAGTGTCGCACTTCGGCCTCTGTCGGCTTGGGGTTCTCCTTGAGCAGGGCCGCCGCCGACATCACCATGCCGGGGGTGCAGAACCCGCACTGGAGGCCGTGGTGGTCCTGAAACGCCTGCTGGATCACATTGAGCGATCCATCCGCATTGGCCTGCCCTTCGATGGTGTCAACGGTGGCACCGTCCGCCTCGATGGCGAGCATGGTGCAGGCTTTCACGGCTTGCCCGTTCACATGGACCACGCAGGCGCCGCACTGGCTGGTGTCACAGCCGATATGTGTGCCGGTCAGGCCCTGATCATCGCGCAGGAATTGTGCCAAGAGCGTGCGGCCCTCCACGTCGCCGGACGCGGTTTTGCCGTTCACGGTCATTTTGACCTGTGTCATGAAATCCTCCCATTTGTGACCTTGTTTGAACGTGAGTAAATCACGCAGAGCCTCTATTGAGAATAGATAAAAACGGATATCACGGGATATTGGACTAAAGTACCAAGGCTGCGCATCCGCGCCGCTTCAGCGGCCCCGGCGTGGCTGTGGACGGGTCGGAATTTCCTTGAGCAATCCGCCCACCCCCATGCCCGCGATATCGGCGGAACTGACCGGCACGCCGCAGATCACCCGTGACAGCACCCAGTCGGCACCGTTCAGTGCCGGTGCGCGGGCACATCCCGGCAGGCCGATCACGGGGCGGTCGTTCAGCGCCCCCAGGAACAGCAGGTTGCCCGGATCGACCGGCATGCCAAAGCGTGTGACCCTGCCACCGGCCGCGCGCAGGGCGGCGGGTGCCACGTCTTCGCCGTCCGAGGTGGCAGAGCCGGTCAGGACCAGCAGCAGCTCCGATGTGCAGGCCGCCAGCGCCGCTGCCAGCTCGGCGCGCCGGTGCGGCACCAGTTTCACCGTCTCCAGCGTCACTCCCAGCGCTTCCAGCCTGCCTGCGATGGCGTTGCGGCCCTTGTCGCCGACACCACCGGGGATTTCGGTGATGATCAATGTGGCGGTCTTCAGCACCGGCTGGCGCAGGGTGATCGCGCCTGCGGCCGCCACCGCCGCGCAGGCCTGTGCCAGGTCCGCCTCCGGCACGCCGTAGGAGATGATCTTGATCGTCGCCACCATGCCGCCGTCGCGCATCTGCTGCCAGGGCGGCACGGTAGCGATGGTGATCATCGGATGCACCGCATTCACCGCCTCAAGTGCGGCCACATCCAGTTCCGCCACCCCCGGCCCCTCGGCCAGCAGGTTGACGCGGCCGGTGAAAGGGCGGGTCTGCTTCAGCCCCTTTCCCTGTCCCAGCACGGCCGTGGCCAACCGTTCCGCCGCCAGATCCTCGCCCAGGTCATCAGGCCCCAGCCGGGCCACGATCACCTCTGCAATACCGGTTTCCGCCAACGCCTGCAGATCCGCGCCCGACAGCACACGGCCCTTGCGCAGCCGCCCGCCCCGGGTCGGCACGGAATGGGCCAGCACCGCCCCCTCGGCCTGAGAAATCGGGACCGGGCCAAACTTCACGATTGCCTCAGCGTCTGGATCATCTCTGCCAGGATCGCCACCGCAATCTCTGCCGGGCCCGCGGCCCCGATGTTCAGCCCGATGGGACCATGGATGCGCCCGATCTCATGCTCGGCAAACCCCGCCTCCGCCAGCCGCGCCACCCGCGCGCCATGTGTCCGCGTGCTGCCGAGCGCGCCGATATAAAAGGCCTTTGAGCGCAGGGCGCAGGTGATTGCCGGATCGTCCAGCTTGGGATCATGGGTCAGCAGCACCACCGCACAGCGGGCATCCAGCCCGATCGCCTCCAAGGCGGCATCGGGCCAGTCGTTGATCACCCGCGCATCCGGAAACCGCGCCTGCGCGCCAAAGGCCTCGCGCGGGTCCACCACAACGGGATCAAACCCCGTGCTGCGCGCCATGCCGACCAGATGCTGGGCAATATGCACCCCGCCCACCACGATCAGCCGCAGCGGCGGATTGTGAATGGCGATAAAGGTCTCGCCATCTGCGTCAACGCCGGAACGGTCCATGCGGAACCTGTCCTCATGCCCCTCGTGCACCAGCCTGCGCGCGCTGCCGTCCAGCGCCACCTCATAGGCGACGGGGTGACGTCCGGCACGGGCCGCGACCAGATCGCGCAGCATCGCCTCTGGCATGCCGGCCTCTCCCACAGGTTCCACCAGAATGCGGATGGTGCCGCCACAGGCCAGACCCACGGCAAAGGCATCGCCATCGCTGACGCCATATTCCAGCAGCCGGGTGCCGCCCTGCTCCAGCGCCTCCAGCGCCTCGATCACCACCGCGCCCTCGACACAGCCGCCGGAAACCGAGCCCTCCATCTGCCCCTCGCCCGAGACGACCAGCTGCGCGCCCACCCGGCGCGGGGCAGAACCCCAGGTCTCGATCACCGTGGCAAGGGCCACGCGCTGGCCCGCGTCGATCCACGCCAGGGCCTGTTCCGGTGCTGTCTGCGCTGCCATGCTGATCATCCTTCTCGTCCCGGGACCAGAGGTCCGATGCACTCTTGCCCCGGAATGTAATGCGCGGGGCACCCGCGCTCAATCAGATAAGAACACCCCCGGCCTGTGCAAAGGTCCAGCGCGACCTTGGTCACAGATGGGTCAGGCGGCAGCGGATGGCTTGCACTGCCCCGCTGTGGCAACTACATCTGTCGCGACGACATGATAACCGGAGACCTGCCATGCCGATGCAAGCCAGTGAGATCGAAGAATTGATCCGCGCGGCCTTTCCCGACGCCCGAATCGTGGTCGAGGGGAACGATGGCGTGCATATGGCGGCGATGGTGGAGGATGCCTCTTTCAAGGGGATGAACCGGGTGCAACAGCAACGCGCGGTCTATGCTGCGCTCAAGGGCAAGATGGACGGGACCAATGGCGAATTGCACGCCCTGGCGCTGACCACGCGCGCCCCAGTCTGAACAGGATTTATCGAGGATAAAACGATGAGCGATGCGACAACGCGGATCAAGGATACGATCACTGCAAACGATGTGGTGCTTTTCATGAAGGGCACCAAGGAAATGCCGCAGTGCGGGTTCTCTTCCCGCGTGGCGGGGGTGCTGAACTATATGGGTGTCACCTATTCCGACGTGAACGTGCTGGCAGACGAAGAGATCCGCCAGGGGATCAAGGATTTCTCCGACTGGCCGACCATCCCGCAGCTCTACGTCAAGGGCGAATTCGTCGGCGGCTGCGACATCATCACCGAGATGACATTGTCAGGCGAGCTGGACACGCTGTTCGAGGAAAACGGCGTGGCCTATGACAAGGACGCCGCAGACAAGATCCGCGAAGCGAACGGCTAAGCACCCCGTCACGGCGACAGGCCGCCTGCCGGGCCAAGCCGGACCGGATGCGGTCCGGCCCACCGGCGCTGTCACTTCACCACGCATTCCGCCAGCAAGGTTTCTTCCGAGCCGTCGGTGCCGTCGTGCCAGAGCAGCGTGGCAGTCTCGCCCTTGGTCCACCAGACGTAATGCGACCCGTCGGACGGATAGCCATAGCGCGCGCCCGACGCGCTTTGCTCTGACTGGAGGTTGTACATGCCGCCCTCGACATGGAGGACAGCGATGCCGGGACCGGTCTCGTCGTTGACATAGACCACCGGCACCTCGACACCCCGCTCGCAGGTATAGCGCATCGCCTGCACCTGCATCTCTGCCCAAGCGCAGGCGGGCAGCAAAAGTGCCGCGATGCACAGCGCGGGGCGGATCACGCCGACTTTTCCTCAACCTCGGCGGCCAGCGCCTCTGCCCTTGCGGCCAGTTCCGCCAGCGTGTCCTTGACCGACTGCGGCACCACCGGCACCTCGACGCGCTCCGGCTCGATCTTGACATTGCGCAGCCCGGCGAGTTCCGCCTCGCGCTCCGCCAGTTCGGCCTTTACCTCGGCCATGCGGTCTTCGACGCTGGCGGTCTTGTCGGCCAGCAGCAGGCCCGCCATCAGCAGCATCCGCGCCTCGGGCATGCGCCCGACCTGATCGGAGAGCACCTGCGCCTCGTCATCCAGCATCTTGGCGGCGGCATGCAGATAGCTTTCCTCACCCTCCTGACAGGCAACCTCGAACTGGCGCCCGCCAATTGTGATTCGTACCTCTGGCATCAGGCGTCCTCCTCGGCTTCGTCGGTGTCTGCGGTATCCCCTGCGCTGTCCAGCAGCGGACCAAGCGCGGCGAGGATGGCGCTGCCTTCGGCCACATCGGCGGCGCGGGCGGCGCGCAGCCCTTCCAGTTCGGCCAGCATCGCCTTGTTGATCAGATGCGCATCCCCCACCCCTTCGGCGTTGGCCTCCTGCAAGGCGGCGCAGGCATCGGTCAATTGCGCATTGGCGCGGCGGACGCGCTGCAGCTCGATATCGAGTTGGGCGATCCGGGCCTGCGATTCCTCGACCTGGGTGCGCAGCGTTGCGTTCTCGGATTCAGCGCGGGCTTTCAGGGTGCGCACCCGCTCGGTCAGCTGCGCGTTTGCGGTGCGCTCGTCCTCCAGCGCCTGGACCATTTCGGGGTCCGGCGCGCCCGCGTCCTTGCCCAGGCCTTCAAGGCCGGCGGCAACCCGGTCCATGGCCGCGGTGATGCGGCGTTGCAGTTCATCTATGTCACTCATTCCCCGGTTCCTTCACGTCCTGTCTGTCACCGACCGTCACTGCCCCGGCAGATTTCCGGGCGAATCGCCCCTGCACAAGGATTTTTATTATCCTAACCAAAGGATCGGACAAATGCGCCCCCCTTTCAGATCAGCAACTTGACCGGCGAAGTTGATCCGCAAAGCAGCGCCCGTGCCTGTTGCGCTTGAACTTTGCCCCTTGACTGCTATGCACGGGCGCAACCCTGACGCGCTATAAGGAAGCTTCCCTTGGATCTTGACGCCCTTGCCAAAGCACACCCGGACCATTGGTCCAAAGCCACCGCCATCCGCGCCCTGGCCCTGGATGCGGTCGCCGCCGCGAACTCCGGTCACTCCGGGATGCCCATGGGCATGGCCGATGTCGCCACCGTATTGTTCGAAAAGCATCTGAAATTCGACGCCGCCAACCCGCTGTGGCCTGACCGGGACCGGTTCATCCTCTCCGCCGGTCACGGGTCGATGCTGATCTATTCCCTGCTGCACCTGGTGGGCGACGCGCAATTCCCCATCGAAGAGCTGAAGAATTTCCGCCAGATGGGCGCGCGCACCGCCGGGCACCCCGAGAATTTCCTTGCCGATGCGATCGAGACGACAACCGGTCCCCTGGGTCAGGGCATCGCCAATTCCGTGGGCTTTGCCATGGCCGAGGAGATCCAGCGCGCCACCTATGGCCGCAAGATCGTCGATCACCACACCTATGTCATCGCAGGCGACGGCTGCCTGATGGAAGGTGTCAGCCAGGAGGCGATCACGCTGGCGGGGCGTCATAACCTGAGCAAGCTGATCGTGCTGTGGGACAACAACAACATCACCATCGACGGGCCTGTCTCCCTGTCCGACCGCACCGACCAGATCGGCCGGTTTACCGCCGCCGGATGGCATTGCATCGAGATTGACGGCCATAACCCCGAAGAGATCGACGCGGCCCTGACCGAGGCCCGCAAGTCCGACAAGCCCACGATGATCGCCTGCAAGACCCATATCGCCCTGGGCCATGCAGCACAGGACACCTCGAAAGGCCATGGCGCGCTGACCGATGCGGGCCAGCTGGCCGATGCCAAGGCGGCCTATGGCTGGCCCTACGGACCCTTCGAAATTCCTTCGGATGTGAAATCCGCCTGGGAGGCGATCGGCAAGCGCGGCGCGGACGAACGCCGCGCCTGGGAGGAACGCTTTGACGCGATGTCGCGCAACAAGCGCGAGACCTTCAACCGCGCCCTGGCCCTGGACGCGCCGAAAAAGCTGAGCGCCACCATCAAGGCCTTCAAGAAGCAGATGTCGGAAGCCGCGCCCAAGCTGGCCACCCGCGCCTCTTCGGAAAAAGTGCTGGAAGTGATCAACCCGATCATGCCGGAAACCGTGGGCGGCTCTGCCGACCTGACAGGATCCAACAACACCAAGACGGGCGATCTGGGTGTCTTTGACCTGGACAACCGCGGCGGGCGCTATGTCTATTGGGGCATCCGCGAACACGGCATGGCGGCGGCGATGAACGGCATGGCGCTGCACGGCGGTGTGCGGCCCTATGGCGGCACCTTCATGTGTTTCACCGATTACGCCCGCCCCTCCATGCGTCTGGCGGCGCTGATGCAGATCCCGACCGTCTTTGTCATGACCCATGATTCCATCGGTCTGGGTGAAGACGGGCCGACCCACCAGCCGGTCGAACATCTGGCAATCAGCCGCGCGACCCCCAACACCTATGTCTTCCGCCCCGCCGACACGGTGGAGACGGCAGAGGCATGGGAAATCGCGCTGACCTCCAGGAAAACACCTTCGGTGCTGTCGCTGACCCGTCAGGGGCTGCCGACCGTGCGCAAGGACCACAAGAACAACAACATGGTCGAAAAAGGCGCCTATGTGCTGGCCGAGGCCGAGGGCAAGCGCCAGGTGATCCTGATCGCCAGCGGCTCCGAAGTCAGCGTGGCACTTGAGGCGCGCGCGCTGTTGCAGGCCGAAGGCATCGGCGTGCGGGTGGTCTCCATGCCCTGCATGGAATTGTTTGCCGCTCAGGACGACGCCTATCGCAAGCGCATCCTGCCCGGTGGTGCCGTCCGTGTCGGCATCGAGGCCGGTGTGCGCCAGGGCTGGGACCAATGGCTGCTGGGCGAACGCGGCAAGTTCGGCAAGGCCGATTTCGTCGGCATGGACCGTTTCGGCGCCTCTGCCCCGGCGGAGGAATTGTTCGAGAAATTCGGCATCACCGCCCAAAACGTGGCGAACAAGGCCAAGGCGCTGCTCTGAGCCTGCGGCCATCGAAACGCAAACCGGCCATATCTGCCAGCCTTTCAGGGCAAAGGGTGGATATGGCCGGGTGAGCAAACCCCGCGCGGCGCAGCCGCAAGGTGGCTGTGCCGACCGGGCCGAAGTTGGAACCGGCTGGCGCGGATGCTATGCGCAATCCATGAAATTCCCTGCACGCTCGGGACATTCGTGTCGCTGGATGCTTCAGCCTAGTCACACGGACTCAAAGTTCGGTTCATTGAATGCAGCTCTCGACGGCAGGTTCGCACCCGACACCGAGGGCGGCCCTCCATTTGGCGGGGCATTTCCATTTTTCCATACTTTGCAGCATCTTGCGAGGTCGGAGTTTCGCACCCGCCCTGGGGGGCGGGGTCGGGTGCGAACCGGATCGCAAGCGATCCGGGGGCAGTGGGAAATGATGCGCATTTCGTTTCCGCCATACTAGGTCGGGCGATGCCCGGCCTGCGCCGGGCGGGGCGTTTGTGGATCATACGGCGGACCTGCAGGACGCAAAGGTCCCCTGCACCCGGTCAGGCGGGCTTTTTCCCGAAGGGCAGTGCGCGCCACAGCGGTGTGATCAATTTCTCACCCACCGGGATCAGCAGCAGGCCCAGCAACAGCCCGAACACACCATCCATCGCCGCCTTTGCCGCCCATTCCGTACCCGCCTCGATCCCCGCAGGCACCTGATGCGCAACCGCGACAGCGGCGTCGTGGATCCAGTGGCCCAGCGTGCCGAACCCCAGTTCCTCCAGCCCGTGAATGATGATCGACCCGCCCACCCAGAGCATCGCGGCGGTGCCGACAATGGTCAGCAACCGCAGGAACCCCGGCATCCCCTTCACCAGCAACCGCCCCAGCGCGCGGGTCAGCGAGAGCCGCCCCCGCTTGGCCATGGCCAGCCCCAGATCGTCCATCTTCACGATCAGACCCACCGCGCCATAGACGGCTACGGTGATCATCACGGCAACCACCGCCAGGGTCGCAGCCTCCATCCAGAAGCTGCTGGGCGGGATCGCGGCAAGGGCAATGGTCATGATCTCTGCCGACAGAATGAAATCGGTCTTGATGGCACCTTGCGCCTTCTGCTCTTCCAGATGCGCGGGGTCTTCCACCACGCTTTCCTTACCCGGATAATCCCCGTGCCCGGTGGACAATCCCACCGCATGGGCGACCTTTTCGGCCCCCTCGAAACACAGATAGGCCCCGCCCAGCATCAGCAGCGGCGAAATCGCCCAGGGCGCGAAGTTCGACAGGGCCAGACCGGCCGGCAGCAGGAACACCAGCTTGTTGCGCAGCGATCCCTTGGTGATGCGCCAGACCACCGGCAATTCGCGCGAGGCCTCGAACCCATGCAGGTATTTCGGCGTCACCGCCGCATCGTCGATCACGGCCCCCGCCGCCTTGCTGCCCGCCTTGGCCGCCTGCCCGATCACATCGTCGACAGAGGCCGCCGCCACCTTGGCGATGGCCGCCACATCATCCAGCAATGCAATCAATCCGCTCATCTTGTGCCCCTTGTTGTTCTGGCACAGTTAGCCTGCCCGCGCCGCGCGGCAAATGCAAAGCTGCCATGCCTTTACCGCTAACACCAAGGTTTATCGCTAACAATCTGAAATCACGCGCGTTTGCCCCTTTCGCATCCGCAGCACGGACCGCTATAGAGCGCCCAAAGCTGCACCCAGAGGATGACCAAATGACCATCAAAGTCGGTATCAACGGATTTGGCCGGATCGGCCGCTGCACCCTGAGCCATATCGCCGCCACCGGGCGCGACGACATCGAAGTGGTCAAGATCAACGCGACCGGCCCGCTGGAAACCGCAGCGCATCTGCTGAAATACGACTCTGTCCATGGCCGTTTCCCCGGCGAGATCACCATCGACGACGGCTATCTGAACCTGGGCCAGAACGATATCGAGGTGATGTCGACCTACAACCTCGAAGAGCTGGACTGGCACGGCTGCGACGTGGTGCTGGAATGCACCGGCAAGTTCAACGACGGCAACAAGGCCAATGTTCACCTGGAACAGGGTGCAAAACGGGTCCTGCTATCGGCTCCGGGCAAGAACGTGGACAAGACCATTGTCTACGGCGTCAACCACGACACGCTGGTAAAGTCCGACCGGATGATCTCCAACGGGTCTTGCACCACCAACTGCCTAGCACCGATGGCCAAGGTCATGCATGACGCGGTGGGCATCGAAAGCGGGCTGATGACCACCATCCACAGCTATACCGGCGACCAGCCGACGCTGGACCGCCGCCACAAGGATCTGTACCGCGCGCGGGCCGCTGCCATGGCGCTGATCCCCACCTCCACCGGTGCGGCCAAGGCCCTGGGCGAGGTGCTGCCGGCCCTCAAGGGCAAGCTGGACGGCACCGCGATGCGGGTGCCGACGCCAAATGTCTCCGCCGTGGATCTGACCTTTCAGGCCTGCCGCGATGTCACGGTCGAAGAGATCAACCTGGCCGCCAAGACCGCCGCGGAAGGGTCGATGAAGCGGGTGCTGGGCTATGACCCCGAGCAGAAAGTCTCCATCGACTTCAACCACACCGAGGAAAGCTGCATCTTCGCGCCGGATCAGACCATCGTGGTCGCGGGCCGGACCGTGCGGGTTCTGGGCTGGTACGACAACGAATGGGCGTTTTCGGTGCGGATGGCGGATGTGGCCGTGGCCATGGGCCAGTTGGGCTGACGCTTGCGCGGGCGGCACGGGGCTGTCATATCGGTCTGACCTGATGCACAAAGGCAGGCGCGCCCCCGTGACCAACCGTATCGCTATCTTCCTCGGCCTGATCCTGATCGCGGCTTTTGTCGCGGACACGATGATCTTCGGCAATGAACACCTGATCTATCTGGGCAAGAAACTGTTCGACCTGATCGAATGGATCGCCTTCTGGCGCTGACGCCGGGTATTTGCAAACCTCCCCTTTGCATTTTGCAAAGTGCCGCCTGCCCGCCGCTCCCACGATATTGTATCGGTACTTGTTTCTGCCCCCGCCCCCGTTGACTTGGCCCCTTGAGGGCGCAATCTAGGGGCATCTGGATTTGATCAAAAAAGGTGTCGTGATGACCATCAGGCTGGGGATCAATGGGTTCGGCCGCATCGGGCGCAGCGTGTTGCGCAGCCTGATGCGCCAGGCGCCGGGGCGGTTCGAGGTGGTGGCGATCAACGATCTGGCCCCGCTGGAAACAGCCGCGCATCTGTTCGAATTCGATTCCGTGCATGGCATCTATCCCGGCACCGTGACCCTGGGTGAGGGCACCATGGACCTGGGCCGCGGCCCGATCCGTGTCACGGCAGAGCCCCGGCCCGAAAAGCTGAACTGGCAGGATGTGGACATCGCCCTGGAATGCACGGGCCATATGACCGATCCGGTCCGGGCCGAGGCGCATCTGCGCAACGGCGCGGGCCGCGTGCTGATCTCGGGGCCTGCCAAGGGCGAGGCAAAGACCGTGGTCTACGGCATCAACCATGACAGCCTGACCGCCGGGGACAGGGTGGTGTCGAACGGCTCCTGCACCACCAATTGCCTGGTGCCGATGGTGCATGTCCTCGATCAGGCCTTTGGCATCCGGCACGGCATGATGACCACGGTGCATTGCTATACCAATTCGCAGAACCTGACCGATGCCGCCCATGAGGACCTCTATCGCGCGCGCGCCGGTGCGCTGTCGATGGTGCCGACCTCGACCAGCGCCTCGCGCACGTTGGACCATGTGCTGCCGCATCTGGCGGGGCGGATCACCAGCCATGCCATCCGGGTGCCGACACCGGATGTATCCTGCTGCGATCTGGTGGTGACGCTGGACAAATCCACCACGGCAGAGGCGGTCAACGACGCCTTTCGCGCAGCGGCGGCCGAAGGTCCGCTCAGGGGTGTGCTGGGGGTGACCGACCGCAAGCTGGTCTCGACCGATTTCAGGGGCAACCCCCATTCCGCCGTCTTTGCCACCGACCAGACGCGGATTCAGGACGGCACCCTGCTGCGGGTGCTGGCCTGGTATGACAATGAATGGGCGTTTTCCAACCGGATGCTGGACACGGCCGGCGTGATCGCCAGCCGCATGTAGGCTCAGCCGAAGCGTTCCAGCAGCTTGGCATTGACGCTGGGGGTCACGAACTTGCTGACATCCCCGTCCAGACGGGCGATTTCCTTGACCAGCTTGCTGGCAATCGCCTGATGCTGCGCCTCGGCCATCAGGAACACCGTCTCGATGCTGTCATCAAGCTGCCGGTTCATGCCGACCATCTGGTATTCATATTCAAAATCCGCCACCGCCCGCAGGCCCCGGATAATGATCTGCGCGCCCACGTCCCGCGCGCAGTTGATCAGCAGGTTCTCAAACGGATGCACCGCAATCTCGACCCCGGTCTGCCGGCCCAGTTCGGCGCATTCGTCCTGGATCATTTCGACCCTTTCGTCCAGGTCGAACAGCGGCCCCTTGTCGCGGTTGATGGCCACGCCGATCACCAGCTTGTCCACCAGCCGCGTCGCCCGGCGGATGATATCGATATGGCCCAATGTGATGGGGTCGAAGGTGCCGGGGTAAAGGCCAATGCGCATGGGACTTCCTGGATCTGGTCGTTTTCGCGCGCAAGCAAACATGCGCGCGCCTGAGGCGCAAGCGCTAGTGGCCCATAATCATGCCCTGCAGGGCATCTTTCTCCATCGAGAGTTCGGACAGGCGCGCCTTGACCACGTCGCCCAGCGAAATCAGCCCCACCAATGCGCCGTTTTCCAGCACCGGCATGTGACGGAACCTGCCGTCTGTCATCTGCTGCAGGATCGCATCGGCGCGGTCGTCGCGGCTGCAGGTCACCAGCTTGGTTGTCATCAGCTTGTCCACGGTCATGCTCAGGCAGCCCGCGCCCTGATTGCCCAGTTCGCGCACGATATCACGCTCTGACAGGATGCCGATCGGGGTCTTGCCGTCCTTGGAGATCACCAATGTGCCGATCCGCTTCTCCGACAACATCCGCGCCGCCTCTGAAATCAGAAGGGTGGGCGCAGAGGTCACCACCGCATCATCGGATTTCGATTTGAGAATTTGCGACACCAGCATGGCGTTCCTCCTGTTTTGACGCACCCCGTAAGTCCAGCGTCACCAGAAAGCGTTTAGCTGTCAAGCTTTTGCCTCCAGCAGCGCCAGTTCTGAGCGGATCGCGGCACCAAAGAGGTCGGCAAAGCGGCTCAACCGGCGGTTGGACTGATCGTCGGCATGGCGGATCAGGTAGAACGACCGTTTCAGGCTGACCTCGGCGGTCAGGATGCGCTGCACCTCGGGCGCGAAGGGCAGCACGAAATCATGGACCACGCCGATGCCCCCGCCCCGCGCCACCATCTGCAACTGGACCGAGACGGAATTCGAGGCCAGCGCCACCCGCGTCAGGCCCAGATCCGCAAGATAATCCAGCTCGCGGTCAAAGATCATGTCGGGGATATAGCCCACGATGCGGTGATGTTTCAGATCGGCCACCGAGGCCGGCACGCCCTGCGCGCCAAGGTAGCCGTCCGAGGCCGCCAGATGCAGGTGATAATCGCTGACCTTCTGCACGATCAGCCGTCCCGCCGTGGGTGCGGAGACACCGATGGCCATATCCGCCTCGCGCCGCGACAGGTTGAAGACGCGCGGCAGGGCGACGATCTGGATGTCCAGCTCGGGATGGTCGCGCCCCAGCGCGGCGCAGACCTGCGGCAACAGGAAATTCGCCGCCCCGTCCGGCGCACCGATGCGAATCTGTCCGGTCATCCGGTCGCTGGGCACCGCCACCCCGGCAGAGGCCAGCCGCATCGCCTGTTCCACCGCCTCTGCCCGCTCCAGCAGCTGCGCGCCCGCTTCCGTCAGCGCATAGCCCTGCGGCGATTTCACGAACAGGCCAACCTCCAGCGTCTTTTCCAGCCGTGCCACCCGGCGGCCCAGCGTCGCCGGGTCCAGCCGCAGCACCTTGCCCGCGCCCGACAGGCTGCGCTCCCGCGCGACGGCCAGGAACAGGCGGATGTCGTCCCAATTTTCCATGCGCGCGGCCCTTTCGCCTTCTCCTGCCGATCGCCTTGCAAAAATGCAAAACCATTTTGAAAACTTGCCCCTTTAACATGCCTTTTTGCAAGACTAATCTGCCGCCAACCCAAGGGAGATCCGCTATGCAAGAACTGACCCATTATCTGAACGGTGCCCATGTCAAAGGCACCTCCGGCCGTTTCGCCGATGTGATGAACCCCGCCACCGGCGAAGTTCAGGCGCGCGTGCCGCTGGCCAATGGTGCCGAAATGGCCCAGGCCGTGGCCTATGCACAGGCCGCCCAGCCCGCATGGGCGGCAACAAACCCGCAGCGCCGCGCGCGGGTGCTGATGAAATTCGTGGCCCTGCTGAACCGCGACATGGACAAGCTGGCCGAGGCGCTGAGCCGCGAGCATGGCAAGACCCTGCCCGATGCCGCCGGCGACGTGCAGCGTGGCCTGGAAGTGGTGGAATACTGCATCGGCGCGCCGGAACTGCTGAAAGGTGAATTCACCGACAGCGCGGGCCCCGGCATCGACATGTATTCCATGCGCCAGGCGCTTGGCGTGACGGCGGGCATCACGCCCTTCAACTTCCCCGCCATGATCCCGATGTGGATGTTCGCGCCGGCCATCGCCTGCGGCAATGCCTTCATCCTCAAACCCTCCGAACGTGACCCTTCCGTGCCGCTGATGCTGGCCGAACTGATGGAAGAAGCGGGCCTGCCCAAGGGCATCCTGCAGGTTGTCAACGGCGACAAGGAAGCGGTGGACGCGATCCTGCACGACGAGGTGATCCAGTCGGTTGGCTTTGTCGGCTCCACCCCCATCGCGGAATATATCTATGCCACCGGCTGCGCCAACGGCAAACGGGTGCAATGCTTTGGCGGCGCCAAGAACCACATGATCATCATGCCCGACGCGGATATGGATCAGGCAGCCGATGCGCTGGTGGGCGCGGGCTATGGCGCTGCGGGCGAACGCTGCATGGCGATTTCCGTGGCTGTGCCGGTGGGTGACGAAACCGCCGACCGGCTGATCGAGAAACTGGTGCCGCGCATCGAAAAGCTGAAAGTCGGCCCCTATACCGCCGGCAAGGATGTGGATTACGGCCCGGTCGTGACCGCCGCCGCCAAGGCCAACATCGAACGTCTGGTGCAGACCGGCATCGATCAGGGCGCAGAACTGGTTGTCGACGGGCGCGACTTCAAATTGCAGGGCTATGAGGACGGCTATTTCGTCGGTCCGCACCTCTTTGACCGCGCGACCAAGGACATGGACATCTACAAGCACGAGATTTTCGGCCCCGTGCTGACCTGCGTGCGCGCCCAGACCTATGAGGAAGCGCTGGGTCTGGCGATGGACCATGAATACGGCAACGGCACCGCGATCTTTACCCGCGACGGCGACGCGGCGCGTGATTTTGCCAACCGGATCAACATCGGCATGGTGGGCGTCAACGTGCCGATCCCGGTGCCGCTGGCCTATCACACCTTCGGCGGCTGGAAGAAATCCGTCTTTGGCGATTTGAACCAGCACGGGCCAGATGCGTTCAAGTTCTACACACGCACCAAGACCGTGACTGCACGCTGGCCCTCGGGCATCAAGGAGGGTGGCGAATTCTCCATCCCTGTGATGGAGTAAACATCCACACCACCTGCAAGACCAAAGCGGGCCGCAAGACGGCCCCCTTTGCCACCCGAACGGAGGAACGGATGCGCCTTTTCGCGAGGATTCTGCTGCTGAGTCTGCCCTGTGTGGCCCTTCTGGCGGGCCCGCCCGCCGCGCAGAACAGCCCGAGCATGACCATGAATGGCGTCACCTTCTCCGTCTCCGGCGGGCAGGAACAGATGCTCAATCCCATCGCGGGCGGGGTCGAGGTGGTGCTGGATGGCCGCCAAATCCAGCTGACAGGCGCGCAGGTGATCGTGGACGGCACATCTTACCCCACCAGCAGCGAGGCGCGCATCGACATCGACGCAAGCGCGGGGCTGCTGCGGATCAGCGCGGATGGGCGTCTGATCATGGAAGAGACCGAGATCGACAAACTGGCCCGCGCCGCCGAGGCGGGGGATACGCTGGCGATGAACAACCTGGCAATCCACCTGCTGACCGGGGCGCAGACCGACGTGGATGTGCCCCGCGCCATCGCCCTGCTGGAACGCGCTGCGGGATTGGGCGCGGCCAAATCCATGCGCAACCTCGCCCTGCTCTATTACGAAGGCACTGCCGTGCCTGCCGACCTGCCCCGCGCCCGGGAGCTTGCACAACAGGCGGCTGACCTGGGCGATGGCCCCGGCCAGCGGCTGGTGGGCATCTTTCTGTCCGACGGGCTGCTGCAAGACCCCGATCCCGCCGCCGCAGCGCAGTGGTTTGCCCTTGCGGCGGCCCAGGGCGATGCAGCGGCGCAGAACCGCCTTGGCGAGGCCTATCGCGATGGCCTGGGGGTGGATGCGGATCTGACCCGGGCCGCGACCCTGTTCCGGCAGGCCACGACCGCCAGACACCAGGCCGGCACCTGCAACTACGCGCAGGCCCTCTGGGACGGGGCCGGCCTGCCCATGGACCGGGCAGCGGCCTACCAGACCGCCCTGCAACAGGCGCAGCTGGGCGGGCGGGCCTGCCAGTACCTGCTGGGCAGGGCCACTTATGACGGCGATGGCACAGCGCAGAACCGGCGCACGGCGGCGCAATGGTTCTGGGATGCGGCCAATGAAGGCCATGCAGGGGCCGCGCGGCACCTGGGCGAGATGTACCGCGATGCGGACGGCCTGCCACACGACCTGTTTCAGGCCCGCCACTGGTTCGAAACCGCCGCCCGACTGGGAGACCCCTCTGCGGGGAATGCGCTGGCCGAAATTTCCGGTGACTGACACCGGAAATCGCTCGCAATATTTCTGCAAGGAATGGATATTAACAAGCGTTCAATAACGTGATTTGGGGAGGGAGCACGATGGACTTTGCACTGACAGAGGAACAAACAGCCATCTTCGATATGGCGCGTGATTTCGGCCAGGATCAGATCGCGCCCCATGCCCATGCCTGGGAAAAGGACGGCACCATTCCCCGGGACCTGTGGCCGCGCGTCGGTGAGCTGGGCTTTGGCGGTCTTTATGTCTCGGAAGAGGTTGGCGGTTCGGGGCTCAGCCGTCTGGACGCGACCTTGGTGTTCGAGGCGCTTTCGATGGCCTGCCCCTCTGTCGCGGCCTTCCTGTCGATCCACAACATGTGCGCCAAGATGATCGACACCTTTGGCAGCGATGCGCTGAAAGGCCGGGTGCTGCCCGATGTGGTCGCCATGAACACCGTGCTCAGCTATTGCCTGACCGAACCCGGCTCAGGCTCTGACGCCGCAGCGCTCAAGACCCGCGCGGAACGCACCAACGAAGGCTACCGGCTGAACGGGAGCAAGGCCTTCATCTCCGGCGGCGGCTATTCCGATGCCTATGTGGTGATGGCACGCACCTCTGACGACGGGGCGGCGGGCGTCTCCACCCTGCTGGTCGAGGATGGGACAAAGGGCCTCAGCTTTGGTGGGCTGGAGGACAAGATGGGCTGGCGCAGCCAACCCACGGCACAGGTCCAGTTCGACAATTGTGATGTTTCCTCTGCCAACCTTGTCGGGGAAGAGGGCAAGGGCTTCAAATATGCCATGGTGGGTCTGGACGGCGGTCGGCTGAACATCGCCGCCTGTTCGCTGGGCGCGGCGCAGACGGCGCTGAACAAGACCCTCGCCTATATGGGCGAGCGCAAGGCCTTTGGTCAGGCCATCGACCAGTTCCAGGGCTTGCAGTTCCGCCTTGCGGATATGGAGATCGAGCTTCAGGCCGCGCGCATCTTCCTGCGGCAGGCGGCGTGGAAGCTGGACAACAAGGCGCCCGATGCGACCAAATTCTGCGCCATGGCCAAGAAATTCGTGACAGAGACGGGCAGCAAGGTGGTGGATCAATGCCTGCAGCTGCACGGCGGCTACGGCTATCTTGCGGATTACGGCATCGAAAAGCTGGTGCGCGATCTGCGGGTGCATCAGATTCTTGAAGGCACCAATGAAATCATGCGCGTGATCGTCGCCCGCGACATGCTGAAGAACCGCTGAGGCCCTGCCATGAGCGATATCGACATCCGCATCACGGGCCGCGCCGGGCGCATCACCCTGACCCGGCCCCAGGCGCTGAACGCCATGACCTATGACATGTGTCTGGCGATCGAGGCGGCGCTGGATGACTGGGCGGGGAATGACGCCGTGGCACTGGTGGTGATCGACGCCGAAGGCGCGCGCGCCTTCTGTTCCGGCGGGGATATCGCCGAATTATACGAGACCGGAACCAGGGGTGACTACGCCTATGGCCGCCGGTTCTGGGCCGATGAATACCGGCTGAACAACAAGATCTTCGGCTATGACAAGCCCGTCGTCTCGTTCCTGCAGGGGTTCACCATGGGCGGCGGGGTCGGCATCGGCTGCCACGGGTCGCACCGGGTTGTCGGGGAAAGCAGCCAGATCGCCATGCCCGAATGCGGCATCGGTCTGGTGCCCGACGTGGGCGGCACATTGATCCTTGCCCGCGCCCCCGGCAGGCTGGGCGAATACCTGGGCACCACCGCAACACGCCTGGGGCCGGATGATGCGATATTTGCAGGGTTTGCAGATGTCTTTCTGCCGGAAGCGTCCTGGCCAGAGGTTATTGCAAAACTGGAAACCACCGGCGACCCCGCTGAAATCAAAGGGGAAACACCGCCCCCCGGCAGCCTGCGCGACCAGCTTGCCGAGATTGACAGGCATTTTTCTGGCGCGGATCTGGAGGCGGTTCTGGACAGTTTGCAAACAGCAGATACCGGTTTTGCAAAGGACACATTGAAGAAACTCTCCCGTGTCTCGCCGCTCTCGGCGGCCTGCACGATTGAGATCATTCACCGCTTGCGCGACACTGGCCCTACAATGGCAAATGCGCTGGATCTGGAATACCGCTTTACCTATCGCGCGATGGAAGACGGCGATTTCCTGGAAGGCATCCGCGCCGCGATCATCGACAAGGACCGCAATCCGCGCTGGCAACATGCCGGGGGTCAAGTGCCCCCGGCGGCAATCTCTCACATGCTGCAACCGCTGGGTGCGGATGCGGTGAAACTCTGAAAGGACATTCTATGGCCGCGCTCAAAATCGGATTCATCGGACTTGGCAACATGGGGGGGCCGATGGCGGCGAACCTTGCCAAGGCAGGCCATGCGGTCGCGGGGTATGACGTGGCCGGGACCACTGCCAGCGGCGTAACCGTCGCCGACAGCATCGCCGATGCCGTCACCGGCGCGGATGTGGTGATCACCATGCTGCCAAACGGGTCGATCCTGCGCCAGGTCGCGGCAGAGGCGATTGGCCATATGCGCGCGGGCGCGGTCTTCATCGACTGTTCGACCGTGGATGTGGAAAGCGCGAGGAACACCTCGGAAGCCGCTGAAAATGCGGGGCTTCTTGCGGTGGACGCACCTGTGTCCGGTGGCGTTGGCGGGGCCGAAGGCGGCACGCTGACCTTCATGGCGGGCGGGTCCGAAGCGGCCTTTGCCGCAGCGCAACCGCTGTTCGAGATCATGGGCCAGAAGGCGGTCCATTGCGGCGCTGCAGGCGCGGGCCAGGCCGCCAAGATCTGCAACAACATGATCCTGGGCGCCACGATGATCGCCACCTGCGAGGCCTTTGCCCTGGCCGACAAGCTTGGCCTTGATCGTCAGCGCATGTTCGACGTGGTCAGCACCTCTTCGGGCTATTCCTGGTCGATGAACGCCTATTGCCCGGCGCCGGGGGTCGGGCCGAAATCGCCCGCCGACAACGGTTACAAACCCGGTTTTGCCGCGGAACTGATGCTCAAGGACCTTGGCCTGTCGCAACAGGCTGCCGAACTGGTGGATGCCGACACCCCGATGGGGGCGCGGGCGCTGGAAATCTACAAGACCTTCGTCGAGGAAGAAGACGGCAAGGGCCGCGATTTTTCCGCCATGTTGCCCCGTCTCGCGGCCCGTGGCCGCAACGGCTGATGCCCGCCAGCCCCGTCGGCGGCGCCACGCCGACGGGCAATCCCGCCCGGGAACCTGTCTGCCTTCCCATCGGTTGAATGCGTAAAGGTGACGTTTATGCGCCGCCGCACCGGGAAGGAAACACATGCGACATCTGATGACATCCGCCCTCTTGAGCGTCGGTCTGGCCAGTTCCCTGGCCGCCGCGCCATTTGCCGCAGGCCCTGTTAGCGCCTCCTCTTTCAACGCATTGACCACCGCGGATCACAGCGCGCAGCTCTGGCTGGCAAAGGACAATGGCAAGGGGAACGGCAAGGGTGCAAAAGCCGAAAAGCCCGCCAAGGGCAACAAGGCCAAGGGCCATGGCAAGGACAAACAGGCCAAGGTCAAGGACAAGACCAGGGACATTGCAAAGGGCAAGCCGGACAAATCCGGGAAAGCCCACAAGCAACAGGCCAGGAACGACAAGCCGGACAAGGCACTGAAAGCGGGCAAAGGCAAGCTGCGCGGTGCCGACTGGGACAAGCGGGCGGAAGAGATCCTGCGCGTGAAGGCCCCGGCGGACCGCGACATGCTGACCCTGCTGGGTGGCGTTGCCCTTGCCCTGGCCGGACCGCAACTGGTGGTCGCCGACACCCCGATCGAACAACTGATCACCTATCGCAACTGCCCCCCCGGCCTGGCCAAGAAGACCCCGGCCTGCGTGCCGCCCGGTCTGGCGAAACAGGGCGTGACCCAGGAGCAATGGCTCAGCTACGATGACGCGGAATACGACCGGCTCTGGCTGCGGCAGCGCGACGATTATCTGCGGCGCGGCCTGACCCCTTCGGAGAACCTGCTGTTGCAATCGGCGCAGATCGCGCGGCTTTTTGGTCTGGCCCCTGCCCCGAACGGTCAGCGCTATGCGCTGATCGACGGGATGCCGGTGCTGCTGGATCAGGAGGATTACACCGGCCTGCTGCTGATCAACGAATTGGCCCAGGTGGCCGATATCGGCAGCGGGCTGAACGTGGCGCCCACCGCCGCGCTGACCCAGTATGAACTCAGCCGTCTGTACCGCCTGCCCGCCCCCGGACCGGACGTCAATTATGCGGTGCTGAACGGTCAGGTGATCCAGCTGAGCGACAGCCAGTACGAGACGTTGCAACTGATCCGGATTGCCCGCGCGGTGCTGTGAACCGGATTGTCGCGGCCGCCGGGAGGGCGGCGCACCGGGGGTTTCACACCCCCGGACCCCCGTGGTATATTTTCGGAACAATGAAGCCCGGGGTTACTCTGCCGCCACTTTCGCCCGCGCCTTGGTGAGCATCGGCTTGAGGTATTTGCCGGTGTAGCTTTCCGCCACTTCGGCCACGTCTTCCGGGGTGCCGGTGGCCACCACACGGCCACCGCCATCGCCGCCCTCGGGGCCGATGTCGATGATATGGTCGGCGGTTTTCACCACATCGAGATTATGTTCGATCACGATGACGGAATTGCCCTGATCGACCAGTTCATGCAGCACTTCCAGCAGTTTGCGCACATCTTCGAAATGCAGCCCCGTGGTCGGTTCATCCAGGATATAGAGCGTGCGCCCGGTCGAACGTTTGCTCAGCTCCTTGGAGAGTTTCACGCGCTGCGCCTCGCCGCCCGAAAGCGTCGTGGCCTGCTGGCCCACCTTGATATAGCCCAGACCCACCCGCATCAGCGCGTCCATCTTCTCGCGGATCGACGGCACCGCCTGAAAGAACGCCTGGGCGTCTTCCACGGTCATGTCCAGCACATCGGCGATGCTCTTGCCCTTGAACCTGATCTCCAGCGTCTCGCGGTTATAGCGCGCGCCCTTGCAGGTCTCGCATTCCACATAGACATCCGGCAGGAAGTGCATCTCGATCTTGATGACGCCGTCACCCTGGCAGGCCTCGCAGCGCCCGCCCTTGACGTTGAAGCTGAAGCGCCCCGGCTTGTAGCCGCGCGCCTTGGATTCGGGCAGGCCTGCGAACCAGTCGCGGATCGGGGTGAAGGCCCCGGTGTAGGTTGCCGGGTTCGAGCGTGGCGTGCGGCCGATCGGGCGCTGGTCGATGTCGATGACCTTGTCGAGGTGTTCCAGCCCCTTGATGGTCTCGCAGGGTGCGGGCGTCTGGCGCGCGCCGTTGAGGTTCATCGAGGCGGTCTTGAACAGGGTTTCGATGGTCAGGGTGGATTTGCCGCCGCCTGACACGCCGGTGACGCAGACGAATTGTCCCAAAGGAAAATCCACCGTGACATTCTGCAGGTTGTTGCCGGTCGCCTTGACCACCTGCACTTTCTTGTTCTTGCCCTTGCGCCGGGTTGCCGGGATCGGGATTTCGCGCTTGCCGGTGAGGTACTGGCCGGTGATCGAATTGGGGTCCGCCGCCACCTGATCGGGCGTGCCATGGCTGACCACCTGCCCGCCGTGCACCCCGGCCCCCGGCCCGATGTCGAAGACATAATCCGCCTCGCGGATCGCTTCTTCGTCATGTTCCACCACGATCACGGTATTGCCCTGGTCGCGCAGGTTCTTCAGCGTCTGCAAAAGCCGGTCATTGTCGCGCTGGTGCAGCCCGATGGAGGGTTCGTCAAGGACATAGAGCACCCCGGTCAGGCCGGAGCCGATCTGGCTGGCAAGCCGGATGCGCTGGCTTTCGCCGCCCGACAAGGTGCCGCTGGAGCGTGCCAGTGTCAGGTATTCAAGCCCCACGTTATTGAGGAACCCAAGCCTTTCGCGGATTTCCTTCAGGATGGCGCGGGCGATCTCGTTTTTCTGCGGGCTGAGCGCCGCCGGCACCGTGTTGCACCAGTCGAAGGCCTCGCGGATTGACATCTGCACCACCTGGCCTGCATGTTTCAGATCATCCGCCGGGCCGATCTTGACCGCCAGCGCCTCTGCCCGCAGGCGGTAGCCGCCGCAGGTGCCACAGGGGCGGTTGTTCTGATAGCGCTCGAATTCCTCGCGGATCCAGTTCGAATCCGTCTCGCGATAGCGGCGTTCCATGTTGGGGATCACCCCTTCGAAGACGCGCGTCACCTCATAGACGCGCCCGCCCTCGTCATAGCGGAACTTGATCTCTTCCTTGCCGGACCCGTAGAGGAACACCTGCTGCACCTGCTCGGGCAGGTCTTTCCAGCGGGTCTGCTGGTTGAAGTCGTAATGTTTCGCAATCGCCTCGATGGTCTGCTTGAAATAGGGGCTCTTGCCCTTGCGCCAGGGGGCCAGCGCGCCGTCATAGATCTTCAGGTTCTGGTCCGGTACCACCAGACGCTCGTCAAAGAACAGCTCAACCCCCAGCCCGTCGCAGGAGGGGCAGGCCCCGAAAGGCGCGTTGAAGGAAAACAGCCGCGGTTCGATTTCGGGAATGGTGAAGCCGCTGACCGGACAGGCGAATTTTTCGGAAAACGTATGGCGTTCGGGCTCCCCCTCTGCCGGAGCAGTTTCCAGGATCGCGATGCCATCGGCCAGATCAAGCGCTGTGCGCAGGGAATCGGCCAGCCGCGTCTCCAGCCCCTCGCGGACCACGATCCGGTCCACCACCACGTCGATGTCATGGCGGAACTTCTTGTCGAGCGTGGGCGGCGCGTCCAGCTCGTGGAACGCGCCGTCGACCTTGACCCGCTGGAAGCCCTGCTTGCGCAGTTCGATGAATTCCTTGCGGTATTCGCCCTTGCGGTCGCGCACGATCGGGGCCAGCAGATAGGCGCGGGTCCCCTCCTCCATGGTCATGATCCGGTCCACCATGTCCTGCACCTGCTGCGCCTCGATCGGCTTGCCGGTCTCCGGGGAATAGGGCGTGCCGACCCGCGCAAACAGCAGGCGCATGTAGTCATAGATCTCCGTCACCGTGCCGACGGTGGAGCGCGGATTCTTGCTGGTGGTCTTCTGTTCGATGGAAATCGCCGGCGACAGCCCGCTGATGTGATCCACATCGGGCTTCTGCATCATGTCGAGGAACTGCCGCGCATAGGCGCTGAGCGATTCGACATAGCGGCGCTGCCCTTCGGCATAGATCGTGTCGAAGGCGAGCGAGGATTTCCCCGAGCCGGAAAGCCCGGTGATAACAACCAGTTGGTCGCGCGGAATATCCACGTCGATGTTCTTGAGATTGTGTTCGCGCGCGCCGCGCACTTCGATATTTTTCAGCTCAGCCATACAGCACCCCGTTTCCCGGTTTCTACATAGGCGCGGACGCGGGATTCTCCAACGATAAAATAAGAACTAAAGAAGAACATTCAGGCGGCGCGGCGCTGCCCCAGCCACAGGTGGACCAGCAGCCCGGCCAGGAAAGCGCCCCCCGCCAGCACCGGCAGCGCGGCATAGCCCAGCCAGATCAACCCGGCGGCCATCACCGGCGTGCCGATGGTATTGCCCAGGTTGCCCATCTGCGCCATCGCCCCGTTGGCCCGGGCCTGGGAAGCGGCGGTATCGTTCAATTGTGCCACGGCGGCAAAGCTGGCGCCCTGGATCAGCCCCATCGCGGCGGCCAGCGCCAGACAGGCCAGCGGCGCGCCCGGACTGGCCCAGAGCCAGAGTGCGGCGGCAAGCGATCCGGCGAATCCCAGTTCGACCACCCGCACCGCGGCGATCCGGCGCAGCAGCGCCACCCCCGCTGTCATCGACACCGCGATGCTGACCAGCGGCATGGCCCCCATGATCCAGCCGCGCAGCCCCGGATCCAGATAGGGCGGCAGAACCGTCAGGATGGAGACAAAGCTGAAGGTATAGAACAGCCAGCCCAGCCCCGCCGCGGATTGCCGCGGCGAGCGGTAGATCGCCACATGGTCCCGCAGCACCCGCAACAGCGAAAACACCGGTTGTGGCCCCTCGTCCGGCAGGCGGCGCAGGCGCGACGACAGATAGAGCGCACAGCCCGCCATATAGGCGCCATGGGCGGCAAAGACCGCCTGCGGCCCATAGGCCAGCGCCAGCGGCCGCCCCAGAACCGCCAGCACCGCAAAGGCCACGCCAAAGAAGGTGCCCCAAAGGGTCAGGGTGAAGCCGCGGTCCTTTTCCGCGCTGATCTGCGCGATCAGCGTCGGGGCCGCCACGACTATCGCCAGATGCGAGGCGCCTTCGATCACCCGCGACACCAGCAACAGCGGCAGCGGTGGCAACAAAGACTGAAACAGCGACAGCACCGCCCCCAGCCACAGCGCCATCAGCAAGGCCCGGCGATAGCGGACCCGCGCCACCACCAGCCCGGCCACCACCCCCAGCAGGATGCCGACAAAGCCCACCAGCGACACGGCAAAACCCAGCGACGCCCCCGCCGCAGGATAGACCCCCGGCAGCATGTCGAAAATCACCGAGACCTTGCCATATTGCGCCGCAGCGCCCAGCCCCGCGGCCCAAAGCGCCAGGACCAGCGCAAAAGACGTCTGTTTCGCTGCCATCCGCCCCGCGCCTCAGACCTTCTGCGCCAGCGCCCAGGAACAGATCGGCATCTCAGGGTCGTTCCTGATGTCGTCGGTCTCTGCGTCATATTCCGGCGGCCAGCGTGCTTCGAGATTGCGCATCGCCACATGCCGGTTGCCCCATTGCTCCGCATGGATGGCACCGGGCGCGAACCCGCCCTCGATCAGCAGGTTCTTCAGCCCCCGCGCGCTCCAGCGCGAATTGTCCTGCGGGGCCGCATGCAGCGGCACGAAAAACGGCACCGCAACCCAGAAATACCCGCCCGGGCGCAACATGCGATGGATGTTGCGGGTGGCGGCATAGGGCCGGTCCAGATGTTCCCAGACCTGATTGGCAAGGATCAGGTCAAAGGTCAGCGGCACCCCCGCCGCATCGGTAAAGGGTTCACCGCAGACGTCATACTCGGGATAGCGAAACTGGCTGTAGGATTTGAAATCGAACCTTTTGCCCCATTTGCCTGATATCTCTGCACAATCCAGATCCGAGGGACCCAGGGCATTGATCATCCGGCGGCTGGCCGGCTGCATGACGACACGATTGAGACTTACCATGCCCTGCTTATGCCACCGGCCCTGCGGCCCGTCCATAACAAGAGTCTGGCATAACAAAGGTCTGGCACAACAAGAGTCTGAACCGGGTCAAGGAGGCCGCAGGCCCCGCGCAGCGGCTTGTCCTTGAGGCGGTTCAGACTCGGAAAACCATCGAAACAGGTCGTTCAGGACGCATCGCGCCCTGAACACCTTCTCAGCAGAAAATCAAACCCTGCAAACCGCGCAACATCCGCCCCGTGGGGCTCAGGCCCGCAACAAACACCCATAGGCTCTGGACCCATTAATTCTATATGCTCAGTTTGACAGATTTTTTTGCAGGCCAGGAACATCTGCGCAGGAATAGTGGTTCTATTTCAAGCAGATGTGACGCAGGCTGCGGGAAAATCCGTCAAACCCGAAGGGCGGTGATTTCACTTCATTTCAACGTCTTGGGTCGCTTGCAAATAGAACC
>Ga0189278_10173_pt1 | contig 58970 bp, 70 predicted proteins | sample N26A9minimetaG_FD_130326 | JGI IMG/M metagenome (GOLD analysis project Ga0189278, IMG submission 130326) | Marine microbial communities from the Costa Rica Dome - N26 A9 mini metaG | ecosystem: Environmental > Aquatic > Marine > Oceanic > Photic zone | place: Costa Rica: the Eastern Pacific...
ATTTTGCCTCTGCCATCCCGGATGTTCGCTTCCAATGATCACATTGCTGCGCTCACATCAGGGCGCCAGCGGCAAAATCCGTCTCGCGCGGGTGGGCGACAATGAATGTCAACACGACCTAGGCTCTGGGCCGACCTAGGCTCTGGGCCGACCAGGCCTCATTCGCAGATGCCGCGCAGGGCGGCCCAATCCTCCGCGCTCAACGCCGGGTTGTACGCGGCCCCGGCTTCGACCGCCGCCCGCGCCGCTTCGATGCGGGCACCCAGGGCTGGATGGCTCAGGAAATGCGCCGCCACGCCGTCGCGGTCCCCATACTTGCGGCGAAAGCTCTCGAACATGTCACCCAATGCGCCGGGGCTGATACCGGCGCGCGCCAGCACGTCATGGGCAAAACTGTCCGCACCCGCCTCGGCCTCCTGCGAATATTGCGCGGCGATCAGCCGCTCCGTCAGGAACAATACCGCCGCACCGCCGGCGAAATCGCCAAACAGCAATCCCAGCACACCGATGGACCCGGCAGACCGCAAGGCATGGCGGGTGGGGTCACGGCTGACCACATGGCCGATCTCATGGGCCAGCACCGCCGCGACCTCATCGGGGCTTTCAGCCGCCTCGATCAGCCCGCGAAACAGCACGACAAAGCCGCCCGGCAGCGCAAAGGCATTGACCATCGGGTGATCCAGTACCGCGACATTGATCTGCGGCACGCCATTTGTCGGCGCGTCCAGGCGGGCCACCAGCCGCTCCAGCGCGGCCACGCCTCCGGGGGCCTCGCACAGCGGCACCGGGTTCAGGCCGGTATCATCCAGCGCCTCACGGATATGGCCGAATGTCGCCTCGCCCAGCGCCCGTTCCCCCGCGGGCGGGATATAGGCCGCCATGTTGTCGGCCAGCAGCGGAACCAGAACACCAATCTGCAGGGCCACGGCCGCAACTGCCGCCAGCGCCCAGGCGGCCAGCCGGCCGCGGCCCTTTGGCGGCGTGCGGCGCAACCGGTTCGGCAGATGTGTCAGCAGGCTGGTGTCGGTCACGAAAAGCCGCGCGAGCGGGTCACCCTTCAGCCACAGCACTGCGCCAACTTTTCCAGCCGTATCCGGCAATTGCCGTACATCCTCGACGGGCCAGCGTAGAATGCGCCCGTCATCCAGGCCGATCTGGAGGATGCCCGAAGCGATATGCAGGCTGACCTCCTCGGCCACCGGCCTGTCACCTTCGAAAAAGGCCGCCCCCATGGCGTCAAACCCGATGCTCATATCGCGGCCCCCAGGTCCAGCGCTTCGGCAAAGCCTTCGGCCTCGGCAAAGGCGTCGCGGTCGCGCTGGCTGATCGCCTGCAGGCCCGCTGTTGTCGGCAGGGTTGTGGTCCGCGCCATATGACGCATGATCGGAAAGGTGACGAAGGTATTATGCAACACCCCCCACAGCAGGAAGACCGACAGGTAGATCACCCCGAGGATACCAAACGACAACCAGCGCGGCAGGTTGCCTAACCCGCCAAGCCCGGCAGCATTGGCCCCTTCCAGCCAGGCAGTCGGGCCATACATGGCAATGCTCAGCACCACCAACAAGGCGATGCCCAGCACCAGCACCAGGTAGGAGATGAAGGTGCCCAGCGTATAGATCATCGCGATGCGCGGCCCCTGCAGGCGCGAGGCAAAGGTCACGCCATAGGCGGCCTTGTGATTTGCCATGATACGCTTGGCCACCCACCGGTAATGTATCGCACCGTAGACCAGCCCCGCCATGAGGACCGGGACCGCCCACAGCCGCTCCGGACTTTCCCAGCCAAGCGGCCAGCGGCCAAGTTGCAGCGCTGTCACAAACCGCGACGGCAGGGAGCCCGGATTGGACAGCAGATCCGGGGTAATCGGGTCAATCACCAATATCCACAGGACCAGTGCCATACCCGCGATCACCACCGCGATAAAGGGCAGCGCCGCACGGTAGAGCATTTGCCAACGTCCCTGCTGAACCAGCCGGGCGGATCCAAAGAACGTCCGGTCGGTGCGGTATTTCTCCAGCGCGAAGGTCATCCGGGGCCAGAGAATGCCCAGCGTCAGGATCGTGACCGCCCAATGCACCAGCGCCCGCCCGGCATAACCCCATGCGCCTTTCTCAAGGCCAAAGCGCACGCCGCGCCAGCGGGTCCGGGCCAGCACATAGCGCCGGGCGCGGTAACGGGCGTAGAACCAGATCGGGATGACCCCTGCGAAACTGGCGAGATATCCCAGCCAGGAAGAATTGAAGACCGAAAAGCTGACGAACATCAGCAGCAGGTTCACGATGCCGATGTAAAATGTCAGCACCACAACCGCGATGAAGAATCCCAGCAGCTTTTCCAGCGGGTCGCCCACGTATTCCAACGGATGCCCGCCGGGCCGGATCGCGGACCAGTACCAGCGCCGCAGCCGCGTTTTCATCCAGAAGCGATAGAACCCCAGGGTGAGGATGGTGAAGAAACCGGTCTTGAGCGCCAGCCAGAACAGCGGCCAGCGGCGGCCGGTGAATTCAACCTGCATGCCATCCGGCTGCGGCTGCGCAGGTGCTGCCTGCGGTGGGGCGGCCCAGGGGCTGTCTGGCACGGCGGTATCGCTCATGCCAGGCAACCCGGATCAGGTGAACTTGTTGTCACGGGGGAAGCCGCGCGGTGCCATCCGACCGGCGGAGGCCCGTTTGCCGGTCCACTCGGTCAATTCGATCTCTGTCCGGGTGCGGCCAGCGGGGTCAAGCCAGGTCAGGCCCGTGGCACCGTCAAAGGTGGTGGCGTCGGACATGCCGCCGTCCTTGTACTTCTGCAGCCGCACGCCCTTGCCCCGACCCATCTCGGGCAATTCGTCCAGACCGAACACAAGCACCTTGCGGTTCTCGCCCACCACCGCGACACGGTCGCCCGTGACGGGCCTGCACACCAGCGCCTTCACATCGCCCCGCACGTTCAGCACTTGCTTGCCGCTCCGCGTCTGTGCCACGACGTCCGCTTCCGGAACGACAAACCCGTCGCCTGCGGTCGAGGCGACCAGCAGTTTGCGGTCGGGCTGGTGAATGAACAGATCGACGATGCGCACCTCGTTGGGCAGGTCCACCATCAGACGCAGGGGTTCACCCATGCCGCGCCCGCCGGGAAGATTGGCCGCAGAGATCGTGTAGAACCGCCCGTTGGAGCCAAAGACCAGCAGCCGGTCGGTGGTTTCGGCGTGGAATATGAACCGGGGGCCGTCGCCATCTTTGAACTTCAACTCGCGGGTCAGGTCGATATGGCCGGTCATCGCCCTGATCCAGCCCATTTCGGAACAGACAACGGTGATCGGCTCGCGGTCGATCATGGCCTCGATCGGCACGTCCTCCACCACGCCTGCCTCGGCAAACGTGGTGCGGCGCTTGCCGCAATCGACGCCGTCAATGATCCAGTCCTTGCCAAATTGCTTCTTGGTGGCACGCAGCTGTTCGGTGATGCTGTCCCACTGCAGGTCTTCGCTTTCCAGCAGATCCTCCAGCCCGGCGCGTTCTTCCATCAGTTCGGATTGCTCGCGCAGCAGCTCCAGCTCTTCCAGCCGTCGCAAGGAGCGCAGGCGCATGTTCAGGATCGCATCGACCTGCACTTCGGACAATTCGCCCTCGCCCGGGGCGGGGCTGACATAGTCCTTTTCGTCCATCGCGCGGACGTGGTCCTTGCCCCAGTCCTCACGCATGAGCGCGGCCTTGGGGTCTTCGTCATAGCGGATGATGTCGATCACGCGATCCAGGTTGAGGAAGGCAACGATGAACCCTTCCAGGACCTCAAGCCGATGGTCGATCTTTTCCATCCGGTGCGCGGACCGGCGCTGCAGCACTTCGCGGCGGTGATCCAGGAAAGCCCGCAGCACTTCCTTCATGCTGCAGACCTTTGGCGTCACGCCATCAATCAGCACGTTCATGTTCAGCGAAAACCGCACTTCCAGATCGGAATTGCGGAACAGCATCCCCATCAGCACATCCGGATCCACGGAGCGCGAGCGCGGCTCGATGATCAGACGCACGTCGTCGGCGGATTCGTCGCGGACATCACCCAGAATCGGTATCTTCTTGGCCTGGATCAGCTCGGCGATCTTTTCGATCAGCTTGGATTTCTGAACCTGATAGGGAATTTCCGTGACCACGATCTGCCATTGACCCCGGCCCAGGTCTTCCACTTCCCAGCGGCAGCGCAGGCGAAAGCCGCCCTTGCCGGTGCGGTAGGCCTGCGCAATATTCTCGGCCGGTTCCACGATGACGCCCCCGGTGGGGAAATCCGGGCCGGGCACAAAGTTGAGCAGGGTATCATCCCGGCAATCGGGCACCTTGATCATGTGAATGCAGGCATCGCAAAGCTCAGCGATGTTATGCGGCGGAATATTCGTGGCCATGCCCACAGCGATCCCGCTGGACCCGTTGGCCAGCAGGTTCGGGAACTGCGCGGGCAATACCGCCGGTTCGGTCAGCGTGCCGTCGTAATTCTCGCGAAAATCGACAGCGTTCTCGTTCAACCCCTCCAGCATCGCCTCGGCAACGGCGGTCATCCGCGCCTCGGTATAACGGCTGGCGGCGGGGTTATCGCCGTCGATGTTGCCAAAGTTGCCCTGCCCGTCGACCAGCGGGTAGCGCACGTTGAAATCCTGCGCCAGACGCGCCATCGCGTCATAGATCGCGGCATCGCCGTGCGGGTGATAGTTGCCCATCACATCGCCCGAGATCTTGGCCGACTTGCGGAAGCCGCCGGTCGAGGACAGCCGCAACTCGCGCATCGCAAAAAGGATACGGCGGTGAACCGGCTTCAGCCCGTCCCGCGCGTCGGGCAGCGCGCGGTGCATGATCGTGCTGAGCGCATAGGTCAGATACCTGTCGCCAAGTGCGCGGCGCAGCGGTTCGGACACATTGTTCGGGTCCGCCTGAGGGGGGTCGGTTACATCTGACATGGAGGGCTTTCTATCCAAGGGGCGCTTGGGCGGCAAGCGCTGGAATGGCCGCATTTTACCGCATTGCGGCAGTTGCGCCACGGGGGACCGAATTTTGCTTTTTCCCCGGTCCCTCCGGAATATTTTTCAACTAGGGAACCTAAACGCGTGACTTATGTGTTAGTGTTGTAACGCGTGTACATTGGGGAGTGTCATGAAGCGATTTATTTTATTGAGTTTCGGTTTTCTGGGTTGGGCTTTCTACGAAATGAGCGGCGGGGCGGACTTTGAACCGCGCAGCGTTCAGATCGCACGCATGAACCCGGTGCCGCAGGTGCAGGAGCAGACGGTCGTCACCAGTACTGCCGAACAGCCCGGCACCGAAACCGCTTTCGTTGACACCGATCCGCCCCTGAACGCCCCTGATGACAGCGTGACACGGGTTTCACTGAATTTGACCGCCATCAGCGACATTCTGGAAAACAGCGGTTCTGTCGATCCCGAAGTGACCGATGCCGCCGTATCTGCAGATGACAGTGGTGTGCCGCAGAACGTCGGCAGCCTGACATCCAGTGCCGATACACCCGCGATCATCCCCAGCCTGATCAACCCCAACGATGGTTTGACCACCGCATCCTATTCGAGCACCGAAGGCGACATTCGCATTGTCTCGGGCAACCGTGTGAACGTGCGCGGCGGGCCCGGCACCAATTTCGGCGTTGTGACAAAACTTGCCGAAGGTGACGCCGTGCGCGTCGTTCTGGACAATGGCGATGGCTGGGTGAAGATGCAGCCGCTTGATGGCGGCCCCGAAGGCTGGATGGCGGATTTCCTTTTGACCGGTGGCTGACCCCGGCTTGCCAAAGCATCCGACCCGCGCGAAGAAAGGCCTCCACCACGGGGGCCTTTTCATGTCGGCACGTTCCATCCTGATTACCGGCTGTTCCAGCGGCATCGGCGAAGCCTGCGCCCATGGCATGCGGGCGCGCGGCTGGCGGGTCTTTGCCAGTTGCCGCAAACAGGCAGATTGCGACCGCCTGATTGCCGCCGGATTCGAGGCCCCGCGCCTGGATTACGCGGATGAGGACAGCATCCGCGCAGCACTGGACGAGGTGCTTGCCGCAACGGGCGGCACGCTGGACGCGCTTTTCAACAACGGTGCATTCGCCCTGCCCGGCGCGGTGGAAGACCTGCCGACCGAGGGGTTGCGCAGCATCTTCGAAACCAATTTCTTTGGCTGGCATACATTGACACGCGCGGTCATCCCGGTGATGCGGACACAGGGTCATGGAAGGATCGTGCAATGTTCTTCCGTGCTGGGCATGGTCACGATTCCCTGGCGCGGCGCCTATAGTGCGACGAAATTCGCACTGGAAGGGCTGACCGATTCCCTGCGCCTTGAAATGCGCGGCACCGGCCTGCACATCTGCCTGATCGAGCCCGGGCCCGTGACCTCGAAGATCCGGGTCAATTCGATCCCGCATTTCGAACGCTGGATTGATTGGGAAGCCTCCCCCCGCGCCGAACAATACCGTGGCAGCCTGCTGAAACGGCTCTACGAATCGTCCGGGCCGGATCGTTTCGAACTGGGGCCGGAAGCGGTTCTGAAGCGCCTGATCCATGCCTGTGAAGCCACCCGCCCCCGGGCGCGATACTATGTCACGACTCCGACCTATCTGGCGGGGATGCTGCGCCGCCTGCTGCCCACCGCCCTGCTGGACCGGGTGATGGGGGCAGGATAAAGGTTGCGTTCAAGGCCATCGCCGCTACATCCCGACCCAGGGAAAGGGAATGATCATGTTTGAAGACCCTCTGTTCATCGTTGTGCTTCTGTCTGTTGTGGCTGTTGCAGTTGTCCTGTTGATCGGCCTTGGCGGCTTTGCCGGTGGCGGCGAATTCAACAAGCGCAATGCGAACAAGCTGATGCGCTTGCGGATTCTCGCGCAGTTCATCGCGGTCCTGCTGATCCTGGGATTTGTCTGGCTACGCGGAGGAGCGGACTGATGGTTGTCCTCAACAAGATCTATACCCGCACCGGCGATGCCGGAACAACCGCACTGGGCAATGGCGACCGTGTTGCCAAGCACAGCGACCGGGTGGAAGCCTATGGCACCTGCGACGAGCTGAACTGCTTTGTCGGCGTGGCGCGGCTTGAGGCGAAAGGCCAGACCGACAAGGCGCTCAGCCGCATTCAGAACGATCTCTTTGACCTGGGTGCCGACCTGTGCAGGCCGGACATGGCATCGGACGACAAGGCCGAATACCCGCCCCTGCGGATGACCGCGGCCCAGGTCGACCGGCTGGAGCAGGAAATCGACGTGATGAATGCCGAGCTGGAACCGCTGCGCAGCTTTGTCCTGCCCGGTGGCAGCAAGCTGGCGGCACATCTGCACGTTTGCCGCACGGTTGCCCGCCGGGCGGAGCGTCTGACCGTTCTGCTGGCAGAGCAGGGCGACGTGAACAGCGCGGCGGTAAAGTACCTCAACCGGCTCAGCGACTGGTTCTTTGTCGCCGCACGGATGGCGAACAACGGTGGCAAGGATGACGTGCTGTGGGTGCCGGGCGCCAACCGGGACTAGGACCCGAGCGACCCATTGCCAGCGCTAACAGGTCAGAACGCGGCGTCTTCACTGCGGAAAATGCCGATTTTTCCCTGTTTCGCCCCTTGAGGTTTCGCTAAACCAGCACGAGACAATTCCATCGCCCGCCCTATGTGGGTGTGCAGCAACCAAGGAGAAGAACGCACATGAAGGTATTGGTGCCTGTCAAACGCGTGATTGACTATAACGTGAAAGTCCGCGTGAAATCGGATGGCAGCGGTGTTGATCTTGCCAACGTGAAGATGTCGATGAACCCGTTTGACGAGATTTCGGTCGAACAGGCGATCCGCCTGAAGGAAGCGGGTGATGCGGAAGAGATCGTCGTTGTTTCCATCGGTGTGAAGCAGGCGCAGGAAACCCTGCGCACGGCGCTGGCGATGGGTGCGGACCGGGCGATCCTGGTGGTTGCGACCGATGACGTGCATCAGGACATCGAACCGCTGACCGTTGCCAAGATCCTCAAGGCGATCGTGGACGAAGAGCAGCCGGGCCTGGTGCTCTGCGGCAAGCAGGCGATCGACAACGACATGAACGCCACCGGCCAGATGCTCTCGGCGCTGCTGGGCTGGTCACAGGCCAGCTTTGCCTCCGAAGTCTCGATTGACGGCGACCATGCGGTTGTGACGCGCGAAGTGGACGGCGGGCTGCAGACCATCAAGGTGACCATGCCCACCGTGGTGACGGTTGACCTGCGTCTGAACGAGCCGCGCTATGCCTCGCTGCCCAACATCATGAAGGCCAAGAAAAAGCCGCTGGATGAGAAGACACCTGCCGACTACGGGGTCGAAGTCGCCAACCGGCTTGAAATTCTGAAGACAGAAGAGCCCGAGGCCCGCGCAGCGGGGGAAATCGTGCCCGATGTGGACACGCTGGTGGCGAAGCTCAAAGAAAAGGGAGTTGTGTAATGGCTGTTCTGCTTCTTGCCGAGGTCAACAATGGCGAACTGGCAATGGACGCCACCGCCAAGACTGTGACCGCCGCCAAGTCTCTTGGTGACGTGACCATTCTCTGCGCGGGCGGCTCTGCTGCTGCCGCGGGTGAGTCCGCCGCGAAAATCGACGGCGTGTCCAAGGTGCTGGTCGCCGAGGATGCAACGCTGGGTCACCGCCTGGCGGAATCCACGGCGGCGCTGATCGTGTCGCTGGCCGGTGATTACGAGCACATCGTCGCCCCCGCCACCACCGACGCAAAGAACGTGATGCCCCGCGTTGCGGCGCTGCTGGACGTGATGATCATCTCGGACGCTTCCGGCGTTGTGGATGGCGACACGTTCGAACGCCCGATCTATGCAGGCAACGCGGTCCAGACCGTGAAGTCGAAAGACGCCAAGAAGGTCATCACCTTCCGCACATCGACCTTCGATGCGGCTGGTGAAGGCGGTTCCGCCTCGGTCGAAACCGTGTCGGCAGCCGCTGATCCCGGCCTTTCGTCCTGGGTCGAAGACAAGGTTGCCGCCAGCGACCGCCCCGAGCTGACCTCGGCCGGGATCGTTGTGTCGGGCGGCCGTGGTGTCGGCTCGGAAGAAGACTTCAAGCTGATCGAGCAACTGGCCGACAAACTGGGCGCCGCCGTTGGCGCCTCCCGTGCGGCGGTCGATTCGGGCTATGCCCCGAACGACTGGCAGGTTGGCCAGACCGGCAAGGTGGTCGCGCCCGAGCTTTATGTGGCGGTCGGCATCTCCGGTGCGATCCAGCACCTTGCGGGGATGAAGGATTCGAAGATCATCGTTGCGATCAACAAGGACGAAGAAGCCCCGATCTTCCAGGTCGCCGATTACGGTCTGGTTGCCGACCTCTTTGAGGCCGTGCCGGAACTGTTGGGAAAACTGTGATTTGACCGGCCAGCCAGGCTGGCCATTTCGGAACGCTCAAAGGCCCGCCACTGGCGGGCCTTTTTGTGTCAAAGAGAACCCATTTTCCCGATCAATCTGGCGGCACATTCCTCATGTGCCTGTGGCCCGAGCATCTGCGCCGCTGCCATTTCCTCCAACGGGCTGAAGATCATCCCTTCTGTCCCCTTCTGTACCGCAGCGGCAGAGGCGACCACTTCGACCAGATCGGTCGCATCCGCTGCGACCTGCTCCAGCATCATGCGGGTGACGAACAAGGGACCGGCACCGCTGCGCTCCATGCCTTCGCCGTCATCCTCTGCCGGGGCACGGTCGGAGAACCAGAGCAGAACGCACTTCCTTCCGGCATGGCCCAACAGCAGTTTCATCCGCGCAATCCAGGCGCGTTGCAACTCCCTGCGGACTGCCGCGAACCGTTCCGGCGACACCTGATGAAGGTGCCCCAGCATGTGCCTGGTAAAATGGAAATCCGCAAAATCCACTTCTGGATAGATGGTTTGCAACAGGGCTGACGGCGCCACGAACCGGTCATTCCGGCGCGGATGGACCGTGTAGAACCGGTTTGACATGTTCTGTGCGCCCATGACCTGCACCACAACCGCATCGGCCCGCACTGCCGCATCAATGACAAAGGGATCAAGCGTGAAAGCATCAATGCCCGCATTGGGCAGACCGAAATTCACGCAGGGCTTGCGCAGCCCCTCCTCGACCAATGCGGGAAAGGGCCTTTCGATGAACCTGCCATATGTCTTTGTCCCGCCCAGAAAGGCAATATAGGGCTCTTGCAGATTGCGTTGCGGCCCCCGGAACACAAGTTTGGAATTGGCATACCGACACGGCTGATAATCAAGGGCCCCCGGCCCCAGCACATCATAGGTCATAAACCCACCTCATTTAACTCACCCATCCGCACCCTGCACCACCTCCGCTTGCGATTCTGTAAATGGAAGAATTTGCCGAGCCTTTTAGACACCTGCAGCCCTTGCGGCTCGGCCCCCGCGCGCACTAATGTGTGCCGAACTCAGACAAAGGACGGGCCATGGACATCCAGACAATCGGTATCGTGGGCGCAGGTCAGATGGGCAATGGTATTGCCCATGTGATGGCGCTGGCCGGCTATGACGTCAAACTCACGGATGTCTCCGAAGACGCCCTGCGCGCAGCGGTCGAGATCATCGACGGAAACCTTGAACGGCAGGTCAACCGCGAGAAGATCACAGCCGAGGACAAGGCTGCGGCGATGGCGCGCATTCAAACCACTACCACCCTGACCGACCTGGGCAAGAGCGACCTGATCATCGAGGCCGCAACAGAACGCGAGACGGTGAAACAGGCGATTTTCGAGGACCTGATCCCGCATCTGAAGCCAGAGACGATCCTGACCTCGAACACCTCTTCGATCTCGATCACCCGGCTGGCCAGCCGCACGGACCGCCCGGAGAAATTCATGGGGTTTCACTTCATGAACCCTGTGCCGGTGATGCAACTGGTCGAATTGATCCGTGGGATCGCCACCGACGAGGAAACCTTCAAGGCCTGCGCCGATGTGGTGGACAAGCTGGGCAAGACCGCCGCCAGCGCCGAAGATTTCCCCGCCTTCATCGTCAACCGTATCCTGATGCCGATGATCAACGAGGCCGTCTACACGCTTTACGAAGGTGTGGGGTCTGTCAAATCCATCGACAGTTCGATGAAACTGGGGGCCAATCATCCGATGGGGCCGCTGGAACTGGCCGATTTCATCGGCCTGGACACCTGCCTTGCGATCATGAACGTGCTGCATGACGGGCTGGCGGATACCAAATACCGGCCCTGCCCCCTGCTGACCAAATATGTCGAAGCGGGCTGGCTGGGCCGCAAGACCCAGCGGGGTTTCTACGATTATCGCGGCGACACGCCTGTGCCGACCCGTTAGGTCGGCCGCAGGACCGGCCTGATCAGTCTTTCAGCGCCAGCGTATGCGCCCGCAGCCAGGCCATGAACCCGCGCGGATCGTCGGCGTATCTGTCGATTTCAGCCTGATCAATCGGGTGGCCGACAATAGGGCCCTGCGGCTTGTTGCAGGAATGGACGATCTCGTGCAGCAAAAGGCCCTGACGCAACATCGGGCTGATCTGGTTGGCGATCTGATAGGCGCGGCTGTTCTGGCCGGGAAACTTCATCGGGACGACAGCAGCACCCGAGCGGCGGATCATCTTGGCCGTAAAGACGTTCCATTCGGCCTCGACCGCCGGGCCCCACCAGGTCTCGGAGGAGGCAACGACGCCAGAGGGGAACAGCGCCACAACACCGCCATCCTTGAGATGTGCCATCGCCTTGGCCCGCATTTCGACCCCTTTGCGCTGTGCGTCAGCGTCATGCGGGAAGGGCACCGGTATCATGAAACTGCCGGCCACCTCGTCAATCGAGGTCAGCAACGACCGTGTCAGGATGCGGTAGTCGGAGCGGACCCGTCCGATCAGATCGGCAAAGATCATGCCATCGACCATGCCATGGGGGTGGTTCGCCACCACGACAACAGGACCTTTCGCCGGGATGCGATCCAATTGTTCCTGCGGTGTCGTCAGGTCGATCCCCATCGTATCAAGGGCCGCACGCCAAAACGCCTGTCCCGAAGGGGCACCACGTTTTTCGAACTGGCGGATCATGCGCAGGATGGTGAGTTTCCCGGTAAACATCTCCATCAAACTGATAAAGCGGGCCTTCCAGGGATCGTCAAAAGTTGACGCATAGGAAAGGCTGCGCCGATCATACTTGTTGAACGAAACGGTTTCAGCACGGGTGCTGTTCGCACTCGTGTTCCGGTTTATCAATGATTGTGACTCATCCACCAAGCAACATCACCTTTGTCATACGCGCATCAGCGGTGTCAGTAGCCTTCCCCGAACTTATCCGCAACCAATGCGGTCAGCGCCTCGGCCAATGCATCTGCATCGGGGCCGGAGGTCTGGATGTCAATAGTGGTACCACGGGAAGCGGCCAACATCAAAAGACCCATGATGCTGTCACCGGAAGCGGACATGCCGTCCTTGCTGACTTCGGCTCGGGCGTCGAAGGCTTCTACAACTTCCACCAGCTTGGCGGATGCACGTGCGTGAAGCCCCTTTACGTTAATAATCTTGAGGGAAATATCTGTCATTTCAGGACTTGGACTTTCTACTGCGCGCTCACGTTCTGGCTGTCGATGTACTTCTTACCAGCTTCAAGCGCCGCGCGCACGGCATCCGGTACATCCATCTGGCGGGATTTGGCCAGCTTGATCAGCATCGGCAGGTTCGCGCCATAGATGATCCGCCGGTTGGCCTGCTTGCAGGCCAGCAACGACAGGTTGGAGGGCGAACCGCCGAACAGATCGGTCACGACAACCACACCGGTCCCCTGGTCGACCTCATCGGCCGCTTCGCAAATTTCTTCCTGTTTGGCATCGCGGTCATGATCGGCGTGAATGGCAATGGCACGCACGCCGTTTTGTGATCCCACGACATGTTCGATCGCCGACAGGTATTCCTGTGCCAATCCTCCATGCGCTACAATCACAATGCCGATCAAGATGGTGCCTCTGCTATTCTTTGGCGATCCAGTTCGCGATGCCTTATTGACACCGGCCACCCTGCCTCTGCAAGACGCAAAGCATGGTCTTCGGCCATGGTCACAGAACGGTGTTGCCCGCCGGTACAGCCAAAGGCGATGGCAATATGGGATTTCCCCTCTTCGCGGTAGGCGGGCAGCAGATAAATACTCAGCTCCAGCACCTTCTGCGCAAAGGTATCGAACCGGGCGTCCTGCTTGACGTAATCGGCAACAGCGGCGTTTGTCCCGTTCAGCGCCTTGAGCTGCTTTTCATAATGGGGATTACGCAGGAAACGGCAGTCATAGACAATATCGACCCCGCGCGGCACGCCGCGCTTGTAGGAGAATGACTGCACCGAAACCGCAAGGTGGTGCTGGCCACCGGGGACGAACCACTTTTCAATATCCTCGCGCAGGCGGTGCACGCTGTAGGATGTCGTGTCGATCAGCACATCCGCGCGGTTGCGGATCGGGGCCAGCAGGTCACGCTCGCGGCGGATGCCCTCTTCCGGCTGGTCCACGGGGGCCAGGGGGTGGCGGCGGCGGGTTTCCGAAAAGCGCTGCAAGAGCACTTCGGTCGAACAATCGAGATAGAGCAGTTCCGACGTCAGATCCGGGGCTGCGGCCAGTTGGCGCAGCAGATCCATCATCGCATCCAGCGAAAAATCCCGGTTGCGCGGATCAATGCCCAGCGCCATGGGGCTTGACCGTGCAGGCGCGGCCAGCAAGGCCGGCATCAGGCGCAGGGGCAGATTGTCTATTGCCTCATAACCCGCATCTTCCAGCACGTTGAGTGCAGTCGACCGCCCCGCACCAGCTTGTCCCGTGACCAGCACGATATGCGGATGCGTGGCGCGGCGGTCGGCAGACCCGGCTGAATCACTATCGTTCATTGCTCAGAACTTATGCTGCACCGCAGATAAAGCAAGATGGCAGCGGCGAAATGCGGGCCGTCAACCCGGTGCAGGCAGGGAATATCCAACCCCAGCACCTGATGGGTCCGGGCCGGCGGCAACCGGTCCTGCTCTGCCCGGGACAAATCGACAACCAGCGCCAGCGGCGTCGGCCCGGCACCTGGCACCCGCAGGATGCCCAGGCCGCGCGCTTCGATCATCCCGGCAATGCTTTCGGGCACATCCGCGACCACACCATCACCGCGCCGGGAAACCCGCGTTCTGTCATCGGCGACCAATGTCGCACCAAGCGCAATCAATTGCAGCGCCAGGGCGGATTTTCCGGCCCCCGAAGGCCCGATGATCAACACCCCGCGATCCGCGATGCGGACCGTGCTGGCATGCAGGATGTCGGTTTCTCCGCTCAGGTCGGCAACCCGACGACAAAGCGCGCGCCCAGCGGGTCAGAGGTGATATCCGCCTCTGTCGGGCGAATGTTCTCGGCCCAGATCACACCGCCATGCGCTTCGACGATCTGCTTGGAAATCGCCAGCCCGAGGCCGGAGTTATTGCCAAAATGCTCTTCGGGGCGTTGCGAATAGAACCGGGTGAAGATCTTGGAAAGTGCCTGTTCCGGAATGCCGGGGCCGGTATCCTCGACCACGACCAGAACCCGGTTCTCCCGCTTGCGCGCCCAGACCCGGATGGCATCACCGTCCTCGCAGAAGGAAATCGCATTGGTGATCAGGTTGACGAATACCTGCGCCAGCCGCGCCTCCAGCCCGTGCACGAGGATCGGGTCCGGGGGCAGATCAGTGATAAAGTCGATCCCCTTGCCCCTGGCTTCCTCGCCCAGGAATTCGCTGAGGTTTCCGATCATCTTGAGCAGGTTGAATTGTTCTTCCTCTTCCTTGACCAGTTCCGAATCCAGCCGGGAGGCGTTGGAAATGTCGCTGACCAGCCGGTCGAGGCGCCGCACGTCGTGGTCGATCACATCCAGCAGTTTTTCGCGCTGATCGTCACGTTTGACCATCCGCAGCGTCCCCACGGCGGACCGCAGAGAGGCCAGCGGATTCTTGATTTCATGTGCCACGTCGGCGGCAAATTGTTCGTTGCTGTCGATCCGGTTGTAAAGCGCCGAAACCATGCCGCGCAACGCCCCTGACAGGCGGCCGATCTCATCCGGTCGCGCGGTCAGATCGGGGATGCGAATCCGTCCGGGGTTTACCTTGCGCGCATTTTTGTCACGCCCCAGTTCCGCCGCAGCAGACAGGTCCGCGAGGGGGTTGGCAATGGTCGATGCCAGAACAAGGCTCAGCCCGATGGACACCAGCGTGGCAATAACGAACATCTGCAACACGCGCTCGCGCTCGCCCCGGACCAGGCGGTCAATCTCCCCCGCCGCCGAAGCAATCGCGACAAAGCCGACGGGCTGACCGTTTTGCAGGATCGGCGTCATCACGGTGAACAAGGTGCCACCGTCAGCGTCAAAGTTGTTTTCGATCTGGGTCCCGCTTGCCGCCACACCGGGGATCATGGACTTCAGCCTGTCCTCAATAGGGATTTCCGCGTCATCCGGGCCGCCAAACGGTGCCGATAATTTCGCCCACAGCCAGTTCAGGCCATCGGTCAGCAAGGTATGCTCTGCGACCTCAGACGGGCTGCCCATCTTGCCTTCGGTCTGGGAAATCAGCGTCTCGGCGGTGTCATATACATAGACCTCGACGCCGCTGCGCAGGTCGAGCGCGGACAGCGTGGCGGCGACATCCACACCATCGCCGGTGGCGAGGTTCACCGGCGCATTGCTGGGCAGTTGCGCTTCGAACACATCTGCGATCAGCTCGCTTTCGGAGACCAGCGCCGAGGCACGTTGAACAGCCAGGCTGTCGCGGGATGAATTCAGATACAGGATGCCCGCGACCAGCACATTCAACGCAATCAGGTTGAATGTGATGATCTTGCGGGTCAGCGGTGACGAGCGCAACGAAAGCAGGCCGCGCCGTTCCCGGCGTGCCCGCATTTCGTCCGGCGCGTCGTTGTCCGGTGCGATCCAGTCATCGCCTAGAACAATATCGCCATCCCGTGAAGATGTGCTCGTGTCGCGCACAAAGTTCCTTTCGGCAATTGCCAAGGGCTTGCTCTATTCTTCGTTATATCTGTAGCCGATCCCATAAAGCGTCTCAATCGCCGAGAATTCGTCGTCGGCGGTCCGCATCTTCTTGCGCAGGCGCTTGATATGGCTGTCGATGGTCCGGTCATCGACATAGACCTGATCGTCATAGGCCACATCCATCAGCTGATCGCGGGATTTCACGAAACCGGGGCGTTGGGCCAAAGCCTGCAGCAGCAGGAACTCGGTCACGGTCAGGGACACTTCCTTGCCCTTCCAGCTGACCGCATGCCGCAGCGGGTCCATGCGCAGATCGCCGCGTTCCATCACCTTTGTCTCTTCGGTATCGCCGACCTCTCCGGTCTCCACCGCATCCTGACGGCGCAACAGGGCGCGAATGCGCTCAACCAGAAGGCGCTGCGAAAAGGGTTTCTTGACGTAGTCGTCCGCGCCCATCCGAAGGCCCAGCACCTCGTCAATCTCGTCATCCTTGGAGGTCAGGAAGATGACCGGCATCGCCGTTTTCTGGCGCAGCCGCTGCAACAGGTCCATGCCGTCCATGCGCGGCATCTTTATGTCAAGAACTGCCATATCCGGCAGCTTCTTGTTGAAGGCGTCAAGTGCCGCCTGCCCGTCATTATAGGTTTCCACTTCGAAACCTTCGGCTTCCAGAGTCATCGAGACGGACGTCAGGATGTTCCTGTCGTCGTCAACCAATGCAATTTTAGACATTGCCCGCTTCCTTCTTATGCTGCTCAACATTCGTTTTTGATTTTTGATTTATAGAACCCCGAATGTGGCCACCGAATCAATCTCTAACTACGAATCACCGCGCTTCCACCCATAATTCGGCCACAATTTGGTTAGGAATGGCTAAATTGCCGCACTTTTTCATGGACATCAGCCGACCTGCCCGTCCCGGATACCGCCTGCCCGGAACCTCTTTGAGCACCCTTTCCGCCAAAGTTTGCCATGATGGCGCTAACTGCGACAAACCTGCCTGTTCTTATCTTGAAACCTCGTGTTAAGAGGCGCTGCATGACCCTAGATGGTCGCAGGCTGACTGCCTGAGCAACCTTGATTTGCGCAATTTCCGCGCGCCTGCAGGAGAAAATACATGACATTTGGACGGGTAAACCCGCAGTTCCGCCTTGAGGATCAACAGATCGCGGGGCTGGGCAATGTCTATTACAACCTGATGGAACCAGCTCTGATCGAGACCGCGGTGAAACGTGGTGAAGGCACGCTTGGCAATGGCGGCTCATTCCTGGTGACCACCGGCAAGTTCACAGGCCGGTCCCCCAAGGACAAGCATGTGGTCAAGACCGACAGCGTCGTCGACACGATCTGGTGGGAAAACAACGCCGCCATGTCGCCCGAAGGTTTCGATGCGCTTTATGATGACATGATTGCCCACATGCAGGGCAAGGATTACTTCGTGCAGGATCTGGTCGGCGGCGCCGATCCCCGCCACGCGATCAACGTCCGCATGGTCACCGAACTGGCCTGGCATGGCCTGTTCATCCGCACCATGCTGCGGCGTCCGGACCGCGCGGACCTGGACGATTTCACCGCCGATTTCACAGTGATCAACTGCCCGACCTTCCAGGCCGACCCAAAGAAACATGATTGCCGTTCCGAAACGGTGATCGCGATGAACTTTGACCGCAAGCTGATCCTGATCGGCGGCACCGAATACGCGGGCGAGAACAAGAAATCCGTCTTTACCCTGCTCAACTATCTGCTGCCGGAAAAGAACATCATGCCGATGCATTGTTCCGCCAACCACGCCACCGGCAACCCGGTGGACACGGCGGTCTTCTTTGGCCTGTCCGGCACCGGCAAGACGACCCTGTCCGCCGATCCCCAGCGCACGCTGATCGGCGATGACGAACACGGCTGGTCAGACAACGGCACCTTCAACTTCGAAGGGGGCTGCTATGCCAAGACGATCAACCTGTCGCCGGAGGCAGAGCCGGAAATCTATGCCACCACCACCAAATTCGGCACAGTGATCGAGAACATGGTCTATGACGAAGAGACCAAGGAACTGGATTTCGAAGATGACAGCCTGACAGCCAACATGCGCTGCGCCTATCCGCTGCATTATATCTCCAATGCCAGCAAGAAGGCCCTGGGCGGCCATCCGAAAAACATCATCATGCTGACCTGCGATGCCTTTGGTGTCCTGCCCCCCATCGCACGGTTGACCCCCGCGCAGGCGATGTACCACTTCCTGTCCGGCTTTACCTCCAAGGTCGCCGGCACCGAACGTGGCGTGACCGAGCCGGAGCCCACATTTTCCACCTGTTTCGGCGCGCCTTTCATGCCGCGACGCCCCGAAGTCTATGGCAACCTGCTGCGCGAGAAGATCGCCCAGCACGGCGCGACCTGCTGGCTGGTGAACACCGGCTGGACCGGCGGTGCCTATGGCACCGGCAGCCGGATGCCGATCAGGGCAACCCGGAACCTGCTGACCGCTGCACTGGACGGTTCGCTGGCGGACGTGAAATATCGCAAGGACCCCAACTTTGGCTTCGAAGTCCCCGTATCGGTCGACGGTGTGCCGGATATCCTGCTGGACCCGCGCCGCACCTGGGACAACCCGGAAAGCTATGATCGTCAGGCGGTCAAGCTTGTCACGATGTTCTCGGAGAACTTCGGCCAATACATGGCGCACATTGATGACGACGTGAAAGCAGCCGCCATCGGCTAAGGCTTTATGCCGGTTTCCTGTTATCCCGGCTTGGGGTGACAGCGTGCCAGTTTCGCGTCAAATGCGCTCACAAAAAAAATCGCCCTCGCAGCAGTTGCGAGGGCGTTTTTGATTTGGCAACGACGGTTCCGACAAGAACCATGGCTTTGCTACTGGCGCGTCTGTCCGGTTCAGGCCACCAGTTCTTCGACCGGGATATCCAGCATGAAGCGGGCGTCCTCACGGCTGAGGTAAACCATGAAGGCCTCCAAAAGCTGTTCACGGCCATGGACGGCCCATTTCAGCGCGCCGGGTTCGGTATGCATATAGCCCACACGCTCGGAGAACCCTTTGAAGGCCACGGCACGCAACATGAAGCCGAATATCCAGTCGGGATCCCAGCGGTTGACCGCTTCGAGGATCCCCGCACGCGTCAGCACGCTGGACAGACCGGTGCCGCGATACAGGCCGTCGTCCGGGGCCATCCAGACCTCACCATGGTAAACGGCATCGCCGTTGATCCGATGGGCACCGGGTGAAGCCCGATACCGCGACCGGCCCAGATCGACACCGGGAATGGGTGGCGGGAATTTCTGATAATTCCGCATCAGATAGGTGCTGAGCGCGACATCCTGAAGACTGATAGTCTTGAACGCCTGGGTATGGATCAATTCGCCAAACTGGTTGCGACCGATCAGCCAGAAACCCGTTTCCGCACCGAGATCGTGGTAATCAGGGTTGAATGGATCGCCAAGCTTTTGCGCGGGACGCTCTTCCTCGACTACGGTCTTATAAATCTCAAAGTCGCTGCCGACTGTGATCTCTATTTTGCTGGCCCCCAGAATGTTTCCGCTTGTCGCAATGAAGGGCGCCGCATTGCTTGGGAATTGTACAGTCATGACTTTTGGTCTCCTTAGCCGCCTGACCACAGGTTACGCCAAGAAGTAGAAAAACACCCGTAAATTGAATCGAATTTGTCAAAATTAAGGCAGCAACTCGTTCAAGTCATGGAAATCTCCTCGAATTTTGCCTCATTTTTGTCGAATTCCTGCATCCCAATATCCACCAAACCGGCCAGTTTTTCGGGCTCAAGGTTGCGAATCAGGACCTTCGGAGTAGGCACAACAAGGGTCATGACCGCCGGTGATCCGTCTGGGAAAAAGCCTGCCATCATAAGGCGTTGATATGCGATTGGCACCCAACCTTCACCGTCCGGACGGGGCATTCGGGTGAATACATGATCCAGTCGGGCAAGCTGCGTTGCCTGCACATCGTGAAACGCCTGATTGAGCATATGGCCGAATTCTTCGCCTGCAGGCAGCAAGGCAATGGGTCGGCCGATGCTCGAACGGGCATAATCCAGCCCAAACCATCCCACATAGGCCGACCGTTCACCAAATTCGACACAGAGCCATTCTGTCCCTGATTCGCGGTACACGAGAAGATAGGGCCGGACATGGGCCAGATTATCGCTCTCAATCTGGCCGCAGGACATGGACCAGGCCCGAAAGGTTTCACGCAGCAGGAGGGACGAGTCATCCCATATCAGGCCGATCGGTTTCTGCTCCTGGTAGAAATCCCATTCGCCGACATGGGCCTGCAGAAACTGAAGGTTCCCGTGCGACGAGGACGCGCCGCGCAGCCATGTCTTGCCCCGCGCAAGGACATCCTTTGCACCGGCAAGGCTTGCCTCGCCTTTCTCGCTCAGCTGATAACGCCGGTCATCCACGACAAACAATGGCGCACCCAGCTCCGCCTCAAGCGAGGCAATGTGTCGGCGCAATGTCTGCCTTGTGCTGCCCAACTCCTTAACAGCATGGCTCAGGTTCAAAGTTCGGGCAAGCGTGACAAAAGACCGGATCATCTCGAAAAGCAGTGCAGGCGGCGCGCTTTCGATATCATTCGGTGTTACGTCGATGTCAGTCATGGGTTTATTCATCAACGAAAATCGTAAACCAATCACCCATTAATGCAACAAATATCACCCATCTACATCACATTCGTGATCAGAAAATAACAGAATCTACGCAATTGAACGAAATGGGGAAACTCGCGATTAAAGTGTATGTTCAACCAGAGGTTTGAAGTTATGACCCATCCTGTAGACGCCCATGTGGGCAAAAAACTTAAGCAAATTCGGACTCTGCGCCGCCTTTCGCAAACAGATGTAGCACGAAAGCTCCAACTCTCGTTTCAGCAAATTCAGAAATACGAGATCGGTTCAAACCGGGTTGCCGCCAGCCGTCTTTTCGAGCTGTCGCAAATCCTGGATGTTCCGCCGTCCTACTTCTTTGAGGGGCTGCATGACAATGCGAACACCGCCCCCAATGCTGACCCGAGCATGGAAATCGTCTCTGCGCTGGCGTCCATCAAAGACGATGCCGTGAAAACCCGGATCGTCACCTTTATCGAAGACGTTTCCGGCGTCACGGTTGCACGTCAGGTGTAAGATGGCTGCAGGGCGCCCCTGCAGCTGTCGCAAAATTTCATTATAAATCAGGCCCGTTTGGGCATCATCCTTTGCCAAGTGCCCGCTGTTTCGACACGTGGTTGTTCTGAAAGCAGCCGGGCGCCAACCCGGCGGCGAAACCCAATCTCAACATTGATTTGGCCGCCGTGACGGCCAAAGATAGGGTAGCCGCCTGTCAACGCTCGTTTTTTGCGTGGTGTCATGCAGGAAAGAAATAATCGGCTGCGCAATTTTAGAACAAATTTCCGCAGCGAAACGTATCTTTGTTGTGCTGCGACTGCGAAGAGGCTAAGTGGTCACCCAGCAGAAAAGGGATGATATACATGGCACATGATGGTCAGGACCTGACGAAACTGAATGCACCTGTGATACTGGACGACCTGCTGGCTCTTACCGCAGCAGCGGTTGGCCCGGTTGATACCATCCTTGAAAAGGCCAAGGTCAGCCTGCGCGCGATGGTCAGTGCCGATGGCCGGGTGTCGGCCGATCTGATCGAACAGAATCAGACCGCAGCCCATGGCCTTGCCTGGCTGGCCACCTACGCCCAATCCCTGCGCCAGATGCAGAAATGGGCCGAAGCGCTGGAATCGAACGGAAAGTTCGGCGAGATCGAGCAGCTGATCCACCAGATCGCTTTTGGCGAATATCTCTGGCAGATCTACGGCGGCATCCAGATGAACCAGGGCGAAATCCTGCGCCTGCAGGACCTGGGCCTGTCGCAGGATGACATGCGGGGCCTGATGGAACCCGCGATCATGACGCTGACCCAGGGCGGCAACACGCAGGCCGCGCGGGTCCGTCTTGTCGCACTCATGCAGGAGCAATCCGCAAACATCACCATGGGGGCCACCGGCCTCGATGACGAGTTGGAGATGATTCGCGAGCAATTCCGCCGCTATGCGGTCGAAAAAGTCGAACCATTTGCCCATGACTGGCACCTCAAGGACGAACTGATCCCGATGGAGGTGATCACCGAACTGGCCGAAATGGGTGTCTTTGGCCTGACCATCCCCGAGGAATACGGCGGCTTTGGCCTGTCCAAGGCCTCGATGTGCGTGGTCTCGGAGGAACTTTCGCGCGGATATATCGGTGTTGGCTCCCTTGGCACCCGGTCTGAAATCGCGGCGGAACTGATCATCGCGGGCGGCACGGATGCGCAGAAAGAGAAATGGCTGCCGCGCATCGCCTCTGCAGAAACCCTGCCCACGGCGGTGTTTACCGAGCCGAACACCGGTTCCGACCTCGGCAGCCTGCGCACACGCGCGGTCAGGGATGGCGACGACTACAAGATCACCGGCAACAAGACCTGGATCACACATGCCGCGCGCACCCATGTGATGACCCTGCTCGCCCGGACAGACCCTGACACCACCGACTACCGCGGCCTGTCGATGTTCCTTGCCGAAAAGACCCCCGGCGATGACGCCAACCCCTTCCCCACCGAAGGCATGACCGGCGGCGAAATCGAGGTCCTGGGCTATCGCGGCATGAAGGAATACGAACTGGGCTTTGACGGTTTCCACGTCAAAGGGGAAAACCTGCTGGGCGGCGAAGAGGGCAAAGGCTTCAAACAGCTGATGGAGACGTTTGAATCCGCGCGCATCCAGACAGCGGCCCGCGCCATCGGCGTGGCGCAATCGGCAATGGATATCTCCATGCAATATGCGCAGGACCGCAAGCAATTCGGCAAGGCGCTGATCAACTTCCCGCGTGTGGCATCAAAACTGGCCATGATGGCGGTCGAGATCATGATCGCACGGCAACTGACCTATTTCTCTGCCTTCGAAAAGGACGAGGGCCGCCGCTGCGATGTGGAAGCCGGGATGGCCAAGCTGCTGGGCGCACGGGTCGCCTGGGCCGCCGCCGACAACGGGCTGCAGATCCACGGCGGCAATGGCTTTGCCCTGGAATACAAGATCAGCCGCGTGTTGTGTGATGCCCGCATCCTGAACATCTTTGAAGGGGCCGCCGAAATCCAGGCGCAGGTCATCGCACGGCGGTTGCTTGGCTAGGTAGAAAACCTCGGCCTTGCCTCTCCCAGGCGCGGGTGCAAACCCCGCGCCAGCCAGGCCGCCCACAACATCCCACCCCCGCAGACCGCAAACAGACCTGCGATCGGCATGCTCAACAGAACCAGACCCGCCACCGCAGGTGTCACGATGCCCGAGGCATCGCGGTAGCTGGAATAAACCGCCGACATTTCCGTCCTCTCCGACGGTTTCACCGCCATCAGGAACGGCAGCGAGCCGCAGACATCCAGCATGATCAGCAATACAGATGCGATATAGAGGCTCGCCACCGCCATCCAGGGCGACGCCGTCAACATCCATCCCCCGATGAAAAAGGCACCGCCCACGGCGAAGGCCCCGCTGACGGCGTTGCGCACGCCGACCCGGCGCACCACCACCATCAGCAGCGGTGCCGCGAACAATGTCATGTTCGAGGCCGACAGCGCCGCCGCCCCCACCGCATTGCCCAACCCGTTTTCGACGCAATAGATCGGCAGATATACGACATAGACCCACCAGCCGCAGGACCGGATCACCGCAAACAGCCAGCCCGCCACCAGCCGGGGTTGATGCACAAAGCGACCGAGATAGGCCAGCGGCTGTGGCGCCTGCGACCGCGCGCGGGTGATCTGTTTGCCATTGCCCATCCGCAGCCGCCAGAACATCGCCATCTGCACCAGGGCAAACAACCCCGCGACAATGAAAGGCGCCGGTGTCCACCAGTTCAGCAACCAGACCCCGGTGATCGGCCCCACAACCCAACTTGGCCCGCTGAACAGCAGCCGCATAGATTCAGACCGCGCCAGGTTGGTCCGCGCCACGTAATCAAGCACATAGGCGTTCAGACAGACCGCGCAGGTCACCGTCCCGAGGCTGAGCACACCCAGCGCCAGCGCACTGAGCACCGGCACCTGGGTCAGGGCCAGGGCAACACCCAGAAGATAGAAGGCCGTTCCCGCAGTATACATCCAGCGCCGCATCAGGAGCGCCGCGAGCGATGGAACCATCAGCCCGAACAGCAGCGACACGATCCCGACGCCAAGGTAAATCCAGCTCACCAGGCTGGCATCCGGATAGGCACGGTATATCACCAGGGGCATCACCGACATCAGCATCCCGCGCACCCCCGCCTCCAGCCCTGCAAGAATCGCAAAATCGCGGACCTGTGGAAGGTGCAAATGGGTAAGCGGCAATGGCGCGCGTGGACTTATCATGCCTGTTTCTTGATCACATGGCATCCGGCCCGTCGCAGCATTACGCGACAATTCGCGTGTCGGAAACATTGCTTCGCGTGACGGCTTGCGCTGACCGTGGCCCGGCCCTATCCACTGGCGCATGAATACAACGCGGCTCAATTCGGACAGGTGGATCGCGGCGGGGTTCGACGCCCTGCGGCAGGCTGGCCCGCAGGCGCTTGCCGCCGAGCCCCTGGCCCGCAGGCTGGGCACGACCAAAGGGTCATTTTACTGGCATTTCAAGGATGTGCCCGCCTATCACGCGGAACTGCTCGCCCGCTGGCAGACAGATGCGCTGGCGCAATTGGCTGACCTGCGTCAGCAGGACGGTGCCGCCAACCGCAGGCTGCGCGACTTTGGCCTTGGGATGCTGGCCGACCCCACCGAGCCCTCCCTGCGGGTCTGGGCGCAAAGCATGCCCGACGTGGCCCGCGCCCTCGCCCGGATCGACGCGGAAAGGCTGTCCCATCTGGAGGACCTGCTGCGCCAGCTGGGCCTGGGCAACCCCGACTTTGCCCGCGCGTTGCTGGCCTCCCTGATCGGCCTGCCTCAGGTCCCGGCATCCGGTGACGAGACCTCTGCGGCGGCTTTTGAAATCCTTGTCGATACCGTATTGGCACTCGAATGATGAAAATCCACCTGCCGCTTCTGGCGCTGTTTGCCCTCGCGGCCTGCGACAGCGACGAAACCCTGCGTGGCCATGGTGCCGCTGACAAGGAATGGCGCCTGGTCGAATTGCAGGACGCCGCCTTTGCCGCCACCGCAACACTCACTTTCCCTGAAAAGGGCGTGGTCAGGGGTCAGGGCCCCTGTAACGGTTTTTCGACTACCAATACCGTGCCCTACCCGTGGTTCGATGCAGGCCCGATCCTCGCCACGCGACGCGCCTGCCCGGACCTTGCCGCCGAAAGCGCCTATTTCACCCTGCTGGAGGCCGCCACCCTGTCAGAGGTGCTGGGTGACACGCTGACATTGTCGGATGACAGCGGCGTGTTGCTCACATTCAAAGCCGCCGACTGAAGGCTTCGACGAAACGCGCCCGCGCTTCGGGCAGGGGCTTGTCGCCAAGATCCCGTGCCAGATGAGCCTCCAGGAAATATCCGGTGGTGCGAAAGGCCGCGGCAATCTCAATGTCCTCTGCGTCACCCTGCCCGCGCAGCACATCCGGCAGCGGCAACAGCCGCTCCGCCCAGTCGCCGGCCCCTTTCGCTGACACCGCCCGCCCGGATTTGGGGGACACATACACCAGTTTCTCCGTGGTCCCCGTCACCGCGCAGGACGACAGATCAAGCCCATATCCCATCTCCTCAAGCAGCCCCAGCTCCCATTGCAGATAGGCCAGCGGCCAGATCTCATTCTGCCCCAGCAGATCAAGCAGTCGCTCCGTCCGGTGATAAAGCCCCGGATGCGCCTCACGCTCCGGCAGGCAAAAGGACAGGATCGCGGTAACCGCATTCAACCCGGCCAGCGCCAGCCGGTCCGACATCACCAGGGCGGCCCGGCTGCGCAGCGGTTCGACGGTAAAGGCTCCGATATGGTCTTCCAGCCGCGCCCGCCAGGCCACGTCAAGCTGCGCTCCGGGCTGCAGGTGCGGCGCGATCTTGCGGCTGGTGCCGCCGCGCACCACACCCAGATGCCGCCCCTGTGCCGCTGTGAACATTTCGATGATGGCGGATGTCTCCCCGTGGCGCCGCACCCCAAGCAATATGCCCTGACCGCGCCATTCCATCAGGCCAGGCCTATCTCATCCAGCAGGTGCCGCCCCTGACGGTCCTCGACCTCTATCACCCATAGATCGGGGTCAAAACCCCGCTGCCGCGCCACCGTGTCATCCACCTCGCGCTCGGCACCGCTGCTCAGCTCGACCCAGCGACGCTCCCCGGTCATCAGGTCGAATGACCGCTGGAACAACACGGCATTGCCATCCAGCGTCGCAAGCTTGACCAGCACCGCACCGCCGGTGTCATCGCCATGCGCCACCACAAAGGCCGGGATATCGCTCAGCCGCAACCGCGCCAGATAGGCGTCGACCCAGAATCGTGCGGTCAGACGGGGCACGCCATCCCCCGCTTCATTGTTCCAAAAATACACTCTTCCGGCGCAACATCCCGGCCGGGCTCACCCGTTGCCATCTTTGAAATCCAGACCCATTTCGGTATAGCGCTCCGCCTCGTCCAGCCAGTTCGCCCGAACCTTGACCTGCAGGAACAGGTGAATGCGCCTGCCCAGGAATTCCTCCAGCTCTTCCCGCGCGGCCTTGCTGACCTGTTTGATGGTCTCGCCCTTGTTGCCCAGGACAATGCCCTTGTGGCCGTCGCGAATGACATAAATCAGCTGATCAATCCGGGCGGAACCATCCTTGCGCTCTTCCCAGTTCTCCGTCTCAACCGTCAATTGATAGGGCAATTCCTGATGCAGCCGCAGGGTCAGTTTCTCGCGGGTCATCTCAGCGGCGATCATGCGCAACGGCAGGTCCGCGATCTGATCCTCGGGGTACAGCCAGGGCCCCTGCGGAACCTCACCCGCAAGCCATTGCCGCAGGGCGTCCACGCCATGTCCCCGCTCGGCAGAGATCATGAAGGTCTCCGCAAAGTCATAGCGGGCGTTCAGGTCCTTGCTGAGACCCAGCAGAACCGGCGCCTCCACCCGGTCGATCTTGTTGATCGCCAGAGCCACCTTGCGGCCCTCGCCGATATCGCCCAGGCCTTCGAGAATGCGCTCGACCCCTTCGGTAACCCCGCGATGGGCCTCGACCAGCAGGACAACCACATCGGCATCCGCGGCCCCGCCCCATGCGGCGGCCACCATCGCACGGTCCAGCCGGCGGCGCGGCTGGAACAGCCCCGGCGTATCCACAAAGACGATCTGGGCCTCCCCTTCCATCGCCACCCCCCGGATCCGGGCCCGGGTGGTCTGCACCTTATGGGTGACGATGGAGACTTTCGCCCCCACCATGCGGTTGAGCAGGGTGGATTTACCCGCGTTGGGTTCTCCGATCAGGGCAACGAATCCGGCACGGGTGGTCATGTGTTGTTCTCCAGCTGCCTGAGCAGCGTGCTTGCAGCTTCCTGTTCGGCTGCGCGTTTCGACGGGGCGGTTGCCCGTGCCTGTTTGCCGTTTTCCAATCGCGCCTCGATGGTAAAGACCGGGGCATGATCGGGGCCGCTGCGGTTGGTCTGGACATATTGCGGCGGCGCCAGCTTGCGCGCTTGCGCCCATTCCTGCAAGGCCGTCTTGGCATCGCGGGCATCCTCCTCGACAGTGTCGATCCGTGCGCCCCAAAGCCGCAGAACCAGCGCCTTGGCCACGTCAAAGCCACCATCCAGGTAGACGGCGGCAATCACCGCCTCGATCGCATCCCCCAAAAGCGCCAGCTTGCGCCGGCCACCGGAGATCATCTCGGACCGGCCGAGCTTCAGAACCTTTCCCAGATCAATCTCGCGCGCCACATCCGCGCAGGTTTCCTTGCGGACCAGGGCGTTGAAACGCGGGGCCAGTTGCCCCTCCGTCGCCCCGGTATCCAGCGCCAGCAGCGCCTCTGCCATGACCAGCCCCAGAACCCGGTCGCCCAGGAACTCCAGACGCTGGTTGTCGTCCCGGTTGGCCGAAGACATCGAGGCATGGGTCACCGCGCGGACCAGAAGAGCTGGATCGGCAAACTGGTGGCCGATGCGCTCTTCGAAGGCCTTGAGGTCCGCGCTCAGTTTCATTTCACCGCTTTGAAGAACCGGTCGCCGCGCCAGGTCCAGAAAAACAGCATCGACCGGCCGGCAGAGCTGAACATGATACGATCTGCCCGGCCGATCAGGTTTTCGAAAGGCACGAAACCAACGCCGCCCGCCTGCTGCGCCAGACGGCTGTCGGCAGAATTGTCGCGGTTGTCACCCATGAAGAAATAATGCCCCTTGGGCACGTTATATATCCCGGTGTGGTCCGACTGCTGATCGCCGATGTTCAGGATCGCGTGGGACACGCCATTCGGCAGGGTCTCGATCTGGCGGCTCTTGATGCAGGTGCCGCCCTCGCCCACGGGTCCATTCTCGCACCGGGGGCGCAAACCCTGCGGGCCCTGCGCGGTCATCTCTTCCTCAAAGACACCTGCGTCTTTCAGCGCCACGGGTTCGCCGTTGATGTGCAGCACACCCGCCTTGACCTGAACCGTATCGCCGGGAAGCCCGATCAGCCGCTTGATATAGTCGCGGCCCGAAACCGGGTGGCGGAAGACAACCACATCGCCGCGTTCGGGCTCGCTCCCGAACAGGCGTGTGTTCTCGCCGTCAAAGACACCGCAGATGTCCTTGGCATCCACCTCGATACCAAAGCGGGGCAGCATCAGGCTGGGACAGGAGGCATAGGAATAGCCATAGGCCATCTTGTTCACGAAAAGAAAATCACCGATCAGCAATGTTTCCTTCATCGAACCGGAGGGAATCCAGAACGGCTGAAAGAACAATGTTCGGAACACGCCTGCGATCAACAGTGCATAGACGATTGTTTTGACGGTTTCGACAAAGGCGTTGCCTGTCTTTTCCTTCTCGGCCATTCGGCGCTTTCCTTTATGCTCGGGCTTGAGGGTACATGCGCAGGGACAGCGCTACTGTCAAGGGAGGGTGCGCCCGGGTGAGCGGAAGCGGCACGCCGCAGGTCAGGAGAGCGGGCGCGCTTCGATCACGACAAAGGCCTGCGCCCAGGGATGATCATCCGTCAGGGTCACATGGATGATCGCTTCATGGCCCGGCGGGGTCATCTCGTTCAGGCGTTCCGCCGCCCAGCCGGTCACCGCCATCACCGGCTGGCCGGTTGCAAGGTTGCTGACGGCCATGTCGCGCCAGCTGATCCCCATGCGCAACCCGGTGCCCAGCGCCTTGGAACAAGCCTCCTTCGCGGCCCAGCGTTTGGCATAGGTTCCGGCCACATCCTTGCGACGTTCGGCCTTTCGTTGTTCGACTTCGGTAAAGACCCGGTTTCGAAATCTGTCGCCAAAACGGTCAAGCGTGGCCTGAATGCGTTCGATATTTGCCAGGTCGGTGCCAATGCCCAGGATCATGAGGAAACCTTTCGCACAGAGGTCACGCCCCGTTCAGGGCAACACCGACCTTGCTCATGACCGTGCTTCATCCATCAGCCGACGCATTTCCGCAATGGCAGGTTCCAGCCCCAGGAAAATCGCTTCCCCGATCAGGAAGTGGCCGATGTTCAGCTCGCGCACTTCGGGAAAGGCGGCAACGGGCGACACCGTGTCATAGGTCAGCCCGTGCCCGGCATGCACCTCCAGCCCCAGGCCATGCGCCATGGTCGCCATTTCCTGAAGGCGGCGCAATTCCTCCTGAGCCTCATCGAACCGCCCCTCTGCATAGGCGTCGCAATAGGCACCCGTATGCAGCTCGATCACCTCCGCACCAATCCGGTTTGCAGCCTCGATCTGGCGCTGATCGGCGGCGATAAAGATGGATACCCGGCATCCCGCATCCCGCAGCGGCGCGATGAAATGGGCCAGCCTGTTTTCCTCGCGCGCCACGTCCAGCCCGCCTTCGGTGGTGCGTTCCTCACGCTTTTCCGGCACGATGCAGACCGCGTGTGGCTGGTGGCGCAGGGCGATCTTCTGCATCTCGTCGGTCGCGGCCATCTCGAAGTTCAGCGGCACCGAGAGCACATCCATCAGCCCCTCGATATCAGCGTCCGAGATGTGGCGCCGGTCTTCGCGCAGATGCGCGGTAATGCCGTCGGCACCTGCCTTTTCGGCAATCTTTGCCGCGCGCAGCGGATCGGGGTATTGGCCGCCCCGCGCATTCCGGACGGTCGCCACATGGTCAATGTTCACGCCCAGTCTGAGCTTTTGTTGTTCCGCCATATCCAACCCCCTCGTTGATCCACAAACTAATCCACTTTGCGCTTGGCATCAGCCTTAAGTGCCGTTTTTTGCTTCAGCGCCTCGAACTTTGCCTTGATCATCCCCTTGCGCCGTTTCTGATAGGCGCGCAACAGCGGCACCATGAGGTAATAGGACAGGGTGGCAAAGAAAATGCCGGGCAGGATGCCCCCGATCAGATAGGGATAGAAAATCTGTTGGACAAAGACCACGATGCCCGACCAATCCATGTCGGCATTCGTGAACATCGCCCGCAGGTTCCACCAAAGATCGCCCCCGGCATCGGCGAACTTGCCGCCGAAAGATCGGTGGTCGCCCTCGGGCAAATGCGATCCCAGAACGAAATGCCCGGTTTGCAGCGCCATCACACCGATCGGAACATAGGTCAGCGGATTGCCAAAGAAGGTCCCCATCAGGGCGGCCAGCACATTGCCCTTCATCAGTTTCGCCAGCAGCGCGGCGATCAGGAAATGCAGGCCATAGAAAGGTGTGAACGCCGTAAAGACACCTGCCCAGATCCCGCGGGCGATACGTTCCGGGCTGTCGGGCAGCCGTTTCATGCGGTGTTTGACGTAGTGAAACGCACGTGTCCATCCGCCGCGGGGCCAAAGGAACTCGGCCATCGCGCGCAATGTCGGTTTCGGATCACGGCGTTTGAAAATCAAATCCAGTTTCCAATTTCATTATGGCCGCTCAATTGTCCTGGCGTTTGAGCGATGCCTGCGTATCCGCCTTTTCGGGCAGATCCTTGTTCCTGTAGCGGCTGATTTGCGCGACTTCGCTTTCCGCCTCCAGCGTCAGCATCAGTGAATGCAGATGCGCAATGTCTCTTAATTCCACATAGATCAACAAACGATAAAAGTCAGGCCTGCGCTCAAGAAATGTCAGGTCCGAAATATTGGCTGCGGCTTCTCCGATCAATGTACAGATGCGGCCCAGCGCGCCCGCGCCATTGCCCAGGGTGATATCCAGGACCGCCTCATAAACGGCGGGATGGTTGCCGTCATGCCAGCGCAGGTCCAGCCATCTGTCCGGCTGTTCCTCATAGGCCGACAGACGGTCGCAATCAATTGCATGCACGGTCACGCCCCGGCCACGGAACATGATGCCGATGATCCGCTCACCGGGAAGCGGGTTGCAGCAGGGTGCACGGTCAAAGGATTGTCCGGGCTCCAGACCGATGACCGCGCGGGCCTTGTCGATATGATCGCCCTCGCGCGGGGCGAGATCCGCATAAACCGCCCGCACGACTTCGCGGCCCGACAATTCGGAACTGCCCAGCCGCGCCAGGACTTCCTCGGCACTATCAAGACGCATGTTCTTGGCCGCCGTGCGCAGCACCTTGTCGGTCACCCGCTTGCCCACATGGGCAAAGGCAGAGCGTGCCAGTTCCTGGCCCAGCTTGATGAACCTTTCGCGGTCCACTTCCCTGAGCGAGCGCCGGATGGCTGTCTTGGCCTTGCCGGTGGTTGCGATATCCAGCCAGGTCACCTGCGGGGTCTGGCCCTGCGCGGTGATGATCTCGACCGACTGGCCGTTCTTGATCCGGGTCCAGAGCGGCACGCGCATGTGATCCACCTTGGCCCCGACGACGGCATTGCCGATCCTTGTGTGGATTGCATAGGCGAAATCAATCGGCGTGGCCCCGCGCGGCAGCTTCACCACGTCCCCCTTGGGGGTAAAACAGAAGACCTTGTCCGCATACATCTCCAGCTTGACCGCTTCGAGGAAATCCTCGTGGTTTTCCTCCGCGTCGAACTGCTCTGTCAGTTGCGAAATCCACTTGGCCGGATCCACGGCAAAGGGGTTTCTCGACCGCACCCCGTCGCGGTAGGACCAATGCGCCGCCACGCCTGTTTCGGCCACATCATGCATCTGGCCGGTTCTGATCTGCACTTCGACCCGTTTGCCGTCCCGACCGGAAACGGTGGTATGGATGCTGCGGTATCCGTTCGACTTCGGCTGGCTGATATAATCCTTGAACCGTCCCGGCACCGCGCGCCAGCGCTGGTGGATCGCGCCCAGCGCACGATAGCAGTCTTCTTCGTTCTCCGCGATCACGCGGAAACCGTAGATGTCGGACAGCCGGCCAAAGCTCTGTTCCTTTTCTTCCATCTTGCGCCAGACGGAATAGGGCTTCTTGGCACGGCCAAAGACTTCTGCCTCGATCTTGGCCTTGGCCAGTTCGGTCCGCATGTCGCCGGTGATCCGCTGGATCACATCGCCGGTCTCGCGCTGGAGCGTGATGAAGCGGCGGATGATGCTTGCGCGCCCTTCGGGGTTGAGCACACGAAACGCCAGATCCTCCAGTTCTTCGCGCATCCACTGCATGCCCATCCGGCCGGCAAGCGGCGCATAGATGTCCATGGTTTCGCGCGCCTTCTGCCCCTGCTTGTCGGCGCGCATCGCCTTGATGGTGCGCATGTTGTGCAGGCGGTCGGCGAGTTTCACCAGGATGACGCGCAGGTCTTTCGACATCGCCATGAAAAGCTTGCGAAAGTTCTCGGCCTGCTTGGTCTCGGAAGAGTTCAGCTGCAGGTTGGTCAGCTTGGTCACACCATCGACAAGCTCGGCCACCTCGCGGCCAAACTTCTTCTCCACATCCGCATAGGATGCCTTGGTGTCTTCGATGGTGTCGTGCAAAAGCGCCGTGATCAGCGTGGCATCGTCAAGCCGCTGTTCGGTCAGTATCGCCGCCACGGCGACCGGATGCGTGAAATACGGCTGGCCCGAGTGGCGGAACTGCCCTTCGTGCATTTCCGCGCCAAACTCAAACGCGGCGCGGATCAGTGTCTCGTTCGATTTCGGGTTGTAGGCTTTGACCAGGCGAATCAGATCGTCGGCAGTTGTCTCGGCGCTTTCCATGCCATCTGCCCCATGCGCCCGTTACCGGGGTTACCCCTGCCCCTGTGCCGCCATCAGCTGACGCAGCAGCATTTCTTCGGACATGCTGTCTTCTTCGGGCTTGTCCTGCTCCTGACCCATCAGAAGCGCCATGGCGTCATCCTCGGGCTCGTCCACTTCGATCTGGTTCTGGTTGCTTTCGATCAGGCGCTCGCGCAGGTCATCTGCGGCCTGCGTTTCCTCGGCGATTTCACGCAGGGAGACGACGGGATTCTTGTCATTGTCGCGGTCCACAGTAACGGCGGAACCGGCAGAGATTTCGCGTGCCCGGTGGGCCGCAAGCATGACAAGCTCAAAACGATTCGGAACCTTGTCGACACAATCTTCTACGGTAACGCGGGCCATTGAGGTGCTCCCATCTGAAAGAGGCGGTAAGAAGAGGCTTACCTAGGCGTGTTCGCGCTGATTTACAAGCGGCTATTCGATTCGTTTGACCGCCTCGACATCTGCCCGTGGCAGGGCCGCCAACAGGTCCCTGACGGATTTCTGCAGCACCGGATGGATCCAATCCGGCGCAATTTCTGCAAGCGGGACCAGAACAAACGCCCGATCCTGCAGGCGCGGGTGCGGCAGGATCAATTGATCCGGTGCCTGTTGTGCCTGCTGATCAAGGGGCAACGCGCCCCAGCGCCGGTAGGTCTCCAGATCCGGCAGCACCTGGTCGCCGACTGCCAGCAGATCGATATCCAGCGTCCTTTGCCCCCAGCGCACCTTGCGCTTCCTGCCCATTTCCGCCTCGATTTTGTGCAACAGGTCAAGAAAGGCCTGTGCTCCCCCTGAAAATTCGACCTGTGCTGCGGCATTCACAAAATCGGGACCTGACCCCGCAGGGAAGGCCGGAGTAAGAAAAAATGAAGAAACTTGGCGAATCACTGTGCCCTGTGCTTCAAGCGCGGCAAGCGCCGCAGAAAGGGTTTGATCGGGTGAACCAAGGGCTGACTTTTGGTTTGCTCCAAGCGCCAGCAAGGCGTTTTGGCCATGAATGAGCGGACGACCGCCCTTTTCCCCGTTACTCGTGGCTTGAAGCATGGCCAAAAATCCTTAGTTATGCGCGTTATCTAATCGCGCGATCTTCTGGTCATAGTTGAATTTTGAGCCACAAAGCACGTTAGACCAAATTTGATTGCATGGCGAAGTCCTCGCCGAAAGGAAACCAGAATGTTTTACAAGGATGAGCGTCTTGCGCTGTTCATAGATGGCTCAAACCTCTATGCAGCGGCAAAAACACTCGGCTTTGACATCGACTACAAGTTGCTGAGAGCTGAGTTCATGAGGCGCGGCAAGCTGCTGCGTGCTTTCTATTACACGGCGCTTCTGGAAAACGACGAATATTCGCCGATCCGTCCGCTGGTCGACTGGCTGAACTACAACGGCTTTTCGATGGTCACCAAACCGGCCAAGGAATACACCGACAGCATGGGCCGCCGGAAGGTGAAGGGCAACATGGACATCGAACTGGCCGTGGATGCGATGGAACTTGCGCCCCGCGTGGACCACATCGTCATCTTCTCCGGAGATGGCGATTTCCGGCCATTGGTCGAAAGCCTGCAACGGCAGGGCGTCCGGGTGTCGGTGGTGTCCACAATCCGCAGCCAGCCACCGATGATCTCCGACGATCTGCGCCGCCAGGCCGACAATTTCATTGAACTGGAAGACTTGCGTGAAGTGATCGGCCGGCCGCCTCGCGACAATTCACCGGAATAATCCCAACTCATCGGAATACTCCCTAAAGAATTCAACCCGCAATAGCACACCGAAGACTCTGAAAGCCTTCGGTGTGCAAAAATTCTTAAATTTGGCAGGGATACTATACATCACGGGCTTCCGTGCCCCCGCCGCCCTTCCTACACTGCTGCGAAATAATTGCGATCCCCCGAAAAGGGGGGGGAGGAAACCATGCTGGTGAACAGAGCGGCAACGCTTGAACGGATTGACGATGCCGACGCCCTTTGGGACGCGACAGTCGCAACACTGGCCAGTGCCGGTTTCGACCACGCGATCTATCTCACCGTCTCATCCGATTTCACCGCGCCTTTCCTGCGGTGCACCGCCCCCGAAGTCTATGCCCAGCGCCCACCGGAGCAAGACCCCTTCCTGCGCTATGTCTGCGAAAGCTACCGCATCCTTCCACTGGGCGCAGAATTCATTGACGCCCATCCTTATGTAACAGACACCGAGCGCAGTTTCATCGAGAGCGCGGCGGAGGCGGGAATGCGCTCCTGTCTGGGGATACCCATGCGGCTCAGGGGGTCCGACCGCTTTGGCGGCTTCATCGTCGGCACAGGCCGGGACAAGACCAGTTTCATGGAAAAGGTGTTTCCTCGGGCCGAGGAGATCAGGCTGTTCTGCCTGCTGGTCCACCGCCGCTTCGAAGAACTGACAACGCAGAATGCCACGCCTGTGCCGGAGACATCGAAAAACGGGGAGTTCTCCAAATTCCTGATCGCGCCGGAACTGCCGGAACCCTTTGAGATGCTCAGCCCGCGTGAGCGGGAAATTGTCTACCTTCTGGCACAGGGCCGCAGCAGACAGGAAACCGCTGATCTCTGCACCATTTCGGTGCATACCGTGTCAGATTACGCAAAATCCGCCTATCGCAAGCTGGGCGTCAACAACCGGGCGCAGGTCGCGGCGCTGATTTACCAGGGCGATGCCGCCCCCTGACCCGGCAGGTCTCTGGACCTGCGGCGCATGAATGCATAAGTCTGGCCCATGCCGCAGGAGACCCCGATGACAAAACCCGCCCTCACGCTCTACCTTGCCGCCCCGCGCGGTTTCTGCGCGGGCGTGGACCGCGCGATCAAGATCGTCGAGATGGCGCTGGAGAAATGGGGCGCGCCCGTCTATGTGCGCCATGAAATCGTGCATAACAAATTCGTCGTCGACGGGTTGCGCGACAAGGGCGCGGTCTTTGTCGAGGAACTTGCCGAATGCCCCGATGACCGCCCGGTGATCTTTTCGGCCCATGGCGTGCCGAAATCCGTGCCAAATGCCGCCCAGGCCCGCAACATGATCTATGTGGATGCGACCTGCCCGCTGGTCAGCAAGGTCCACATCGAGGCGCAGCGTCACGCCGACAACGGATTGCAGATGATCATGATCGGCCATGCGGGCCACCCCGAAACCGTGGGCACCATGGGCCAGCTGCCCGAGGGCGAGGTCTTGCTGGTGGAAACATCTCAGGATGTCGCGGCGATCGAGGTCAGGGATGAGCAGCGGCTGGCCTATGTCACCCAGACAACGCTCAGCGTGGATGACACTGCGGATATCGTCGCGGCGCTCAAGGCCCGCTTCCCTGCAATCGTCGGGCCGCACAAGGAAGACATCTGTTACGCGACAACCAACCGCCAGGAGGCGGTCAAGACGATGGCGCCGAAATGCGACGCGATACTGGTTGTCGGTGCCCCGAATTCCTCCAACTCGAAGCGGCTGGTCGAAGTCGGTGCGCGCGCCGGCTGCAGCTATGCGCAGCTGGTCCAGCGCGCCGATGACATCGACTGGCGCGCGCTTGAGGGGATCACATCCATCGGCATCACCGCCGGCGCCTCTGCCCCCGAAGTGCTGATCGACGAAGTGATAGACGCCTTCAGGACCCGGTTTGACGTCACCCAAACACTGGTGGAAACGGCACAGGAAAATGTGGAATTCAAGGTTCCCCGGATTTTGCGCAAGGCAGGCTGAGCGGGTGCCTTTTCGGACTCACTCGCCTGCGGTTGAACCAAATCGCAATCACCCTGCCCCGCCGGTTTGCAGGATTAATCGGTCCTGGCCCTAGCGTAGCAGTCAACGGATTGCTAAGGACGCCTTGCTTTCGAACACGCCTGAAACGGGATCTGAAACCTGATGAACCGCATACCCGCCCCAGCCCTGTTGCTGGCCCTTGCAGGCCTGATCCCGTTCCTGTGGGCCGCCCTGCTGGCGCTGGGGCTCACCTCGGCGGCCGACTGGAACCTGCCTGCCGTATTCGCGGGGGATGGCCGCCTGCTGATGGTGCGCTACGGCGGGATCATCCTGCCCTTCATGGCAGGCACCCTCTGGGCCTTTGCGACGCGGGCAGAAGGTCTGCCGGCTTTCGCCGCCTATGTCGCTTCCGTCCTGCCCGCGCTGTGGTGGTTCTTCATGCCCGGCACCAGCGCCGAAACCGCGCTGATCAACCTCGCCATCGGCTTTGCCGCGCTGCTGCTGATCGAAATCGCCTTTGACCGGTGGCAACTGACGCCATCCTGGTGGCTGGCCCTGCGCATTCAACTGACCGTCGTGGTCCTGATCTGCATCGCCATCGGTATCTGGGCATGAGCGATCCTCAAACCCTCGCCGTCTACGACGCTCAGGCAGACGACTATGATGCGATGATGCAGGCGGAAGCCACGGCCGACCCGCGCGTACACCATTTCATCACGGCCTTGCCCGAAGGGGCCAGCGTGCTCGACCTCGGCTGCGGGCCGGGGAACTATGCCCGCATTTTTGCAGAGGCCGGGCTGAAGGTCACCGCCATCGACGCCTCGGCAGAAATGGCAGGCCGCGCCGCGGCGATCCCCGGCGTGACGGCACGCCATGGGTTTTTCGAGGATGTGACGGAACAGGACGCCTATGATGGCATCTGGGCCAGTTTCTCCCTCCTGCACGCCCCGCGTGCCGATCTGCCGGGCCACCTGACCCGCCTGCGCGGGGCGCTGAAACCGGGCGGCACCTTTTTCATCGGCATGAAAACCGGCACCGGCGGCGGGCGTGACGATCTGGGAAGACATTATGAATACTACAGCCAAGAAGAGTTGGAGACATTGCTGCAGACGGCAGGATTCTCGCCGGCACAGCACTGGACCGGTTATGGCAAGGGGCTGGCCGGGCAATATGACGGCTGGATCGTGATCCACGCAAATGGCTAAACTTTACGCATATACCGATGGTGCCTGTTCAGGAAATCCCGGCCCCGGCGGCTGGGGCGCGCTGATGCAGGCGCGCGACGGCGACCGGGTGATCAAGGAACGCGAACTCAAGGGCGGCGAAGCGGCCACCACCAACAACCGCATGGAACTGCTGGCCGCGATCCACGCGCTGGAGGCGCTGGAGCGGGACAGTGAAATCACCATCGTCACCGACAGCAACTACGTCAAGAACGGCATCACCGGCTGGATCCACGGCTGGAAAAAGAACGGCTGGAAGAACGCGGCCAGGAAACCGGTCAAGAACGCCGAACTCTGGCAGCGGCTGGACACCGCCAATGCCCGCCACCGGGTGACCTGGGAATGGGTCAAGGGCCACGCCGGCCACCCCGAGAACGAACGCGCGGATGCGCTGGCGCGAGCGGGCATGGCCCCTTTCAAGAAATGACCCTGCTCGCGGTTCTGGATTACGGATCGGTTCTGGTCTTTGCGATCACCGGAGCACTGGTGGCCAGCCGCGCCCAGCTTGACCTTGTGGGATTTGCCTTCATCGCCTGCCTCACGGCCCTGGGCGGCGGCACCATCCGCGACCTTCTGCTGGACCGCAACCCGATCTTCTGGATCGCAAACCCCACCTATCTAGCGGTAGCCGCCGGGGCGGCGCTGGTGGTCTTTTTCACGGCCCACCTGCTGGAAAGCCGGATGCGGGCGCTGGTCTGGCTTGACAGCGTCGCACTGGCGATTGCCGTCGCGGCGGGCGCGGGGGTCGCACTGGCGCTGGATCAATCCGCTGTCATCGTGGTGCTGATGGGCATGGTCACCGGCTGCATGGGCGGGCTGATGCGCGACGTCGTCGTGGGCGATGTGCCCGTGGTCCTGAAACAGGGAGAACTCTACGTGACCGCCGCCTTTGCCGGTTCCGCGGCTGCAGCGCTGTCTCGTTATTACGGGTTTGACCTGCTCATCACCCTGCTGGCCTGCGCCGTGACCACCTGGGTTCTGCGCGCCGGGTCCCTTGCCTTCGGCTGGCACCTGCCTGTCTACAAGAGCACCCCGCCAAAGTCCTGACCCTGTTCTTTTTGGCCTTAAATATTCCCCGCCGGAGGCAATGGCCCGCAGGGCCATCCAACTACCTGCGCCAGTGGAACGGCACGATGATCAGCGCCCCGATGGAAGAGACGATCGCATTCATGCCCGGGCTGGCGAAACCGATCCCGAACATGATCCGCACAAAATAGAACAGAAAGGCGCCCCCGATGCAGATGATGATGCTCTGCAATATGCCGTTGTGGGTCCACCCGGTCTTTTCAGAGACATAGCCGACGATCCCTGCAATCACCACGGTGCCGAAAAGTGCCAGAAACATCGCTTAACCTTCCCCCAGCAGGGTGCCGGGCGCAATCCGTGCGCCGCTTTGAAACACATCCGCGTCCTGAGCAGCCTTGCCCGCCTTTTGCAGACGCGTCAATGCAACCGCCCCGGTGCCGCAGGCAACATGCAGGCCTTCGGTCAATACCCGCCCCGGCTGCCCGCTCCCGTCAGCCAGCCGTGACCCCAGCACCTTGATGCGCGTTCCCTCCTGCTCGAACCAGGCCCCGGGAAAGGGCGACAGCCCCCGGATCAGGCGGTCGACCTCGGCCGCGGGCCGCGTCCAGTCGATGCGCGCCTCGGCCTTGTCGATCTTGGCGGCATAGGTCACGCCCGCCTCCGGCTGCGGCTCTGGCACGAGGGTGTCCAGATGCGCCAGCGCCTCGGTGATCGCTTCGGCGCCCAGCCTGCTCAGCCGGTCATGTAGCTGCGCGGTGGTTTCCTCCGCTCCGATATCCACCGCCCGGCGCAGCAACACCGGCCCGGTGTCCAGCCCTGCCTCCATCTGCATGATGCAGACCCCGGTCTGTGCATCCCCCGCCATGATCGCCCGGTGGATCGGGGCCGCGCCGCGCCAACGGGGCAAAAGGCTGGCGTGAATGTTCAGGCATCCGCGCGCGGGCGCATCCAGAATCGCCTGCGGCAGGATCAGACCATATGCGACCACCACCGCCACATCCGCCTTCAGCTCTGCAAACGCGGCCTGAGCGGCTTCGGATTTCAGCGACACAGGATGCCGGACGTTCAGACCCATGGCTTCTGCCCGCTGATGTACCGGCGTCGGCCTGTCCTTCTTGCCGCGCCCGGCGGGGCGGGGTGGCTGGCAATAGACCGCGGCGATGTCATGCCCGGCGGCCACCAGGCTTTCCAGCACCGGGACGGAGAATTCGGGTGTGCCCATGAAAACGATACGCATCAATGTCTCCCGACGGGGGGCGGCGGATGGCCCGCCCTAGCTGTTCAGTTTCTTTGCACGCCGCAGCAGCATGTCGCGTTTGACCTTGCTCAGATGATCGAAATACATCCGCCCGGCCAGGTGGTCGATCTGATGCTGGACCGAGGTTGCCTCAAGCCCCACGAACTCGCCGCGCCTGATCGTCCCCGTCTCGTCCATATAGCGCACGCTGACCGCGCGCGGGCGGCTGATCCTGGCGGACACCCCCGGCAGGTTGGGCGAGGCTTCCTCGTAGTCGTTCATCTTCACCGATGCTTCCAGCACCTGTGGATTGGCCATGCGGATGCGTTTCTTGCGGTCCCTGGAGGCGTCGACGACAGCAAGCTGCAGCATCACGCCGATCTGCGGCGCGGCCAGCCCGACACCGGGCATGGCATCCATCGTCTCGATCATGTCCTCCCAGATCGCGCGGATCTCATCCGTGATCTCGGGCACCTTTTCCGCAGCGCTGCGCAGGCGCTTGTCCGGCCAGGCAATGCACTTGCGCAGTGTCATAGCCCCTCATACTCGGCCAAAAGCGCCGCCCTTGTGTCGCGGTCCAGGTGATCAAAGGTCACCACACCGTCCAGATGATCCAGCTCATGCTGCGCACAGACGGCAGCGAAACCGTCAAAGCTCTGAACATAGCGGCCCCCGTTCAACCCGGTCCAGACCATCTGCACCCGCGTCGGACGGTTGACCATCGCGGTTACGCCGGGAATGCTCAGGCATCCCTCCTCGGTGTCGGCGCGGTCCTCACCAACCTCCTGTATCATCGGGTTGATGCAGACCAGCGGGTCGGGCTTGCCCTCTTTCCAGCCGACATCCATCACGAAGAGACGCAGCATCGCCCCCACCTGGGGCGCGGCCAATCCGCGCCCCGGTGCGGCATACATGGTTTCCAGCATGTCGGCAGCCAGCGTTTCGATCTCCGGCGTGATCCCGGCCACGGGGACACAGATCTCTGTCAGGCGCGGGTCCGGCCAGGTCAGGATCGGCAGAATGCTCATGTCCGCGCCAGTTCGCGCTTCAGCTTGACCATCTTGCGGGTGATCATCTGCCGTTTCAGCGGCTTGAGGTAATCGATGAACAGCTTGCCATCCAGGTGGTCGATCTCGTGCTGCACGCAGGTCGCCCAGAGCTTGTCAAAGGTTTCTGTCCGTTCGTTCCCGTCCCGGTCGATCCAGCGCACCTCCACCTCTGCCGGGCGGGTCACATCGGCATATTGGTCCGGAATGGACAAACACCCTTCCTCATAGGTGTTCAGCCGGTCAGAGGAGGCGATGACTTCGGGGTTGAACATGACCAGCGGGCGGGGTGCTTCACCCTCCGCCTTGACGCAATCCAGCACGATCAACCGGCTCGACACGCCGATCTGCGGTGCGGCAAGGCCGATGCCCGGTGCTTCATACATGGTCTTCAGCATGTCATCGGCCAGGGCGCGCAAATCGTCAGACAGGTCGTCCACGGGCGCTGCTGCCTTTTTCAGGCGCGGGTCGGGGTGCAAAAGGATCGTGCGTTTCATGGCCACGATTTAGGGCAACACCTGCACCTCTGCAACCGGGGGCTTGCAGCCGCGGGAATTGAGGATAGCTTGCACCCCAAGTTTATAGGAGCGCCTCATGAGTTTTGACGAGATCATCGACCGCCGTGGCAGCCATTGTGCCAAATGGGACAAGATGGAAGCCATTTATGGCGTGCCACGCGACACCGGAATCGCGATGTGGGTCGCCGACATGGATTTCCAACCGCCCCAGGTGGTGCGCGATGCCCTGCAAGCACAGGTCGATCACGGTTTCTTCGGCTATTTCGGCGATGACAGCAAATACCTGGCCGCGATCCAGTGGTGGATGGAAAACCGCCACGGCTGGAAGGTCGATCCCTCCTGGGTCTTCACCACCCACGGTCTGGTGAACGGCACCGCACTCTGCGTCGAAAGCTTCACCGCGCCCGGCGAAGGGGTCATCCTGTTTACCCCGGTCTATCATGCCTTTGCCCGGGTCATCTCTGCGGCGGGCCGTCAGGTTGTCGAATGCGAGATGATCAACGACAACGGCCGTTACGAGATGGATTTCGACCGCTGGGACGCTCAGATGACCGGCAACGAAAAGATGCTGGTCCTGTGTTCCCCGCACAACCCCGGCGGTCGCGTCTGGACCCGTGCGGAACTGCAGGGCGTGGCCGATTTCGCGAAGCGCCACGACCTGATCATCGTTTCCGACGAAATCCACCATGACCTCGTGATGCCCGGCCACAAACATACGCCGATGGCGCTGATCGAAGGAGTTACCGACCGGCTGGTGATGATGACCGCCTCCACCAAGACCTTCAGCATTGCGGGGGCGCACGTCGGCAATGTGATCATCGAAGACGAAAAGCTGCGCGCGAAATTCGGTGCGCGGATGATGGCACTGGGCCTGTCCCCCAACTCATTCGGTCTTTTCATGGCCACCGCCGCCTATTCGCCCGAAGGGGCCGCCTGGGTCGATGATCTGGTGACCTATCTGGATGGCAACCGAAAGCTGTTCGATGCGGCGATCGATGCCATTCCCGGCCTGTCGTCGATGAAGCTGGAGGCCACCTATCTGTCATGGGTGAACTTCGAGGACACCGGCATGCCGATGAGCGAGGCCATCAAGCGGGTTCAGGAAGACGCCGCCATCGCGGTCAACCACGGTGAGACATTCGGCAAGGGGGGCGAAACATTCATGCGGTTCAACATCGCCACGCCCCGCGCCCGTGTCGAAGAGGCCTGCAACCGCCTGACGGACGCCTTCCGCGATCTGCAATAGCGGCGCTCAGCCCCTGCGCCTGTCGGTAATCAGCCCGGCGGGCGCGTTTTCCGCCCTTTCAAAGTCAAGTGCGGCATGGTCCGCCACGGGTGTGGCGCGCTTGAATTCATAATGCATCTCACCCGGAACAACCTCGTCCGTGGCGACAATCAGGCATTGGAACAGATGCTTGGACCCGTCGAAAATATCGACCAGCCCGCGCAGTTTTGGCGCATCCTGAGCGTCCACGGCAAAACCCGATTTCCACATCCGCAAAATCGGATAGGTCACCCCGCCCACGTCGATCCGCAACCGGGACGCGCGTCTCAGGCTCGCCATGCGGGCCGCATCAAGGCCTGCCTGAACCTCTTTCGAGAATACCGTTTCCATGAAATCCCCCACCCAACTGATTAATCAAACTGGGCGAAAGCCAAACAAAATCAAGTGAATATTTCATTACGGGGATCATCTGTGCAAGGTTGCAGATGTGCTGCGCGCGGGGATTCCTGTGCGCAAGCCTCCGACCGCTCTAGATATGGTTTGGACTGAAAAGGGGAGAACAACATGGGCCTTCTGATCGACGGGGTTTGGCACGACAAATGGTATGACACCAGCAAGACAGGCGGCAAATTCGAACGTTCCGCCGCGCAGTTCCGCAACTGGATCACCTCCGACGGCGCGCCCGGACCATCCGGCACCGGTGGTTTCGCTGCCGAATCGGGCCGGTATCACCTCTATGTCAGCTTTGCCTGCCCCTGGGCACACCGCACCCTGATCTTCCGCCAGATCAAGGGCCTGGCCGATCACATCAGTATTTCCGCCGTCCACCCCGATATGCTGGGCGAGGGCTGGACCTTTGACACCGATTTCCCCGGTGCCACCGGCGACACCCTGTTCGGCCTGCCCTATGCGCGCGACATCTACATCCGCGCAGACCCCAGGTTCAGCGGCCGCGTGACCGTGCCGATCCTGTGGGACAAATCGCAGGGCACGATCGTCTCCAACGAAAGCGCCGAGATCATCCGCATGTTCAACAGCGCGTTCAACGGGGTCACCGGCAATACCGACGATTATTACCCGGAACCGCTGCAGGCCCGGATCGAGGAGCTGAACGCCCGCATCTACGACACCTTCAACAACGGCGTCTATCGGTCGGGCTTTGCCACCACGCAGGAGGCCTACGAAGAGGCTGTCTATCCGCTGTTCGACACCCTGGACTGGCTTGAGGAAATCCTGTCGACCAACCGCTACCTGACAGGGGATCGGGTGACCGAAGCCGATTGGCGCCTGCTGCCGACGCTGCTGCGCTTTGACAAGGTCTATCACACGCATTTCAAGTGCAACCGCAGCCGCATCACCGATTACCCGAACCTCTGGGCCTACACCCGTGAGCTGTACCAATGGCCCGGCGTGTCGGACACGGTGAACTTCGATCACATCGTGCGCCACTACCACTACAGCCACGAGTCGATAAATCCCTACCGGATCATCCCGATCAACCCGCAGCCGGACTTTGACGCGCCGCACGGACGCGGCTGATCAGGGCGGGTCAGGCGCTGTCCACTTCCCGGCCATAATGCTGCACCATCGCGGCAAGGTCCTCCGGCTCGGTCCCCGTGGGAACAAGGGCACGGGCATTCGCGACATGGGCAAATATCGACCCATCCGAAAAGAACGAGGTGTTGGAGACAAAGATCACCTGCGCTTTCGGCATCCTGTAATTGGCGAAATCCGCAACCGCCAGCGCGGCACCGTCAGCCAGCACAAGGTTCAGGATGATGATCTGGGGTTCATTCTCTGACAGGTAGCTGACCGCATCGTCTTGTGTATGGCGCAGAACCACGTCCATCCCATGCCGCTCAAGATGCCGCTTCCAAAGCTGACCCAGCTCAGCACAGCTTTCGACGATCAGCACTTTCATATGGGGTCCTCGTCCGGCAGCGGGGCGCACCATGGCCTGAATAACGGTGGTCTGCCCGATAGGTTAACAAATGGTTAAAAAGCGGTGAAATTGATTAACGATTCAGACTTTCCTTGAAGATCGCGATTTTTTCAGCTTTGACAACGCAGAGTGGGGGAATTTTAGGCCAATATGTCAGTCGATCAAGGAACGCCAAAATCAGCAAAGCGTGATCATGGGGGCGGTGTTGACGCCGCCGCCCGGCGTTTTGGCGGCACGCGCGACAGCTGGCTGGACCTTTCAACCGGGATAAACCCCCTGCCCTATGACGTGCCTGATCTGCCCGCCTCGGACTGGACCGACCTGCCCGACGAAAACGCCCGCCTCCGGCTTGAGACCGCGGCCCGGCACTTCTGGAATGTACCGAAGGGGGCAGCGATCTGCGCCGTCCCCGGGGCCTCCGCAGCCATTGCGCGCATTCCCCTGCTTGCTGCAGCGGACCGGGTGCGCATCCCCGAACCCACCTATAACGAACATGCCGCCGGGTTTGCAGCGGCTGGCTGGCAGGTGGGGGCGCAGGCGGGCAGCGCCGCCTCTGTGCTGGTCAATCCGAACAACCCGGACGGGCGCATCTGGCAGGCCGGTGATCTGGACGGTGCATTGCGCGTCATCGACGAAAGCTTTTGTGACGTCACCCCAGAAGCAACCCTGATGGATCAGACCACCCGGCCCGGCACGCTGATCCTGAAGAGCTTTGGCAAATTCTGGGGTCTGGCGGGTCTGCGGCTGGGATTTGTCATCGGCGATCCCGCACTCGTTCACCAACTGTCTGCCGGGCTTGGACCCTGGGCGGTATCCGGTCCGGCGCTGCGGATCGGCGCGCTTGCGCTTGAGGATCAGGCCTGGGCCGACAAGACACGCGAACGTCTGCAAAGCGATGCGGCGCGGCTGGATCAGCTGATGCTCAACGCCGGGGCGGAGGCCATTGGTGGCACGACGCTCTTCCGGCTTTACGATGTCGCCAATGCCGCCGACTGGCAGATGCGGCTGGCCTCCCATCGGATATGGAGCCGGGTGTTCCCCTATAACGCGCGCTGGTTCCGGCTGGGCCTGCCTGCACCAGACGCCTGGCCAAGGCTTGAGCGGGCGCTGGCATGACCGCAGTTCTGCTTCTCCTGGCGATGCTTCTGGACGCCGCATTGGGCGAACCCGAATGGCTCTGGCGGCGTGTGCCTCATCCCGCCGTCCTCATGGGCCGTGCGGTTGCCTGGTGCGACAATAAACTGAACATGGGCCAGGCGCGCAGGGCAAAGGGCCTTGCAGCCATCGTCGGCCTTGTGGTCGCCGCAGCGGTAACGGGCCAGATCCTCAGCCTGCTGGGACCGGTGGTAGAGGTGCTGGTGGTGGCGATCCTGCTGGCGCAACGCTCCCTTGTCGCACATACGAATGCGGTTGCCGATGGCCTGCGGCTGTCCCTGCCTGCAGGCCGCCGCGCGGTCGCGATGATCGTCAGCCGCGACACCGCCGATATGTCGCCCTCTGCCGTCGCCCGCTCTGCCATCGAAAGCGCATCCGAAAACCTGAGCGACGGGGTCATCGCCCCGGCCTTCTGGTTTCTGATCGGCGGGCTTCCGGGCATTCTGATCTACAAGGTTGTCAACACCGCCGACAGCATGATCGGCTACCGCACCCCGCGCCACAAGGATTTTGGCTGGGCATCTGCACGGCTTGACGATCTGCTGAACCTGATCCCGGCGCGCCTGACCGCATTGCTGATCGCCCTGACCTCCGGCGTGATCAACGACTGGCGCGCCATCGCCGGTGACGCCCGCCTGCACCGATCCCCGAATGCCGGCTGGCCCGAAGCCGCCATGGCCCGCGCGCTTGGTGTGGCCTTGGCCGGGCCACGGGCATATGATGGCGCGATGCAGAACTTTGCATGGGTCCATCCCGCCGGAAGGCGCACCCTGGCTGCCGCTGACGTGGACGCGGCGATCCGCCGGTTGTGGCAGGCCTGGGGCGTGATGCTGGGCCTGTGTGCGATATTGATACTGATTTCGTCCTGAAGGATTTTCATGCGCCAACTTATTTGTACGCTTGCCCTGACACTCCTGGCCCAGCCCGTCCTGGCCGACACGCCCTGCGGCGGTAATTTTGCAAGCTTCGTCTCCGAGCTGAAGACCGAAGCAATTGCAAATGGCATCGAACCCGCGACGGCGGATGCTTTCTTTGACGGCATCCGGCAAGACCCGGCTGTTCTGGCAGCAGACCGCAAACAGGGTGTCTTCCAGATCCCGTTCGTGGATTTCGCGCGCCGCCTGATCTCCGAAGATCGCCTGCGCCGGGGCCGGGCCAACGCCCAGAAATACGATGCAATCTTTGACCGGGTAGAGACCGAATATGGCGTTGACCGTGGAGTCCTGCTGGCCTTTTGGGCCTTCGAGACGGATTACGGCGCATTCCAGGGAGATTTCAACACGGCCAATGCCCTGGTCACACTGGCACATGATTGCCGCCGTCCGCAATTGTTCCGCCCCCAGGTGCTGGCTGCGGTGACACTCTTTGCCCAGGGCGGGTTCGATCCACGGCGGACCACCGGTGCATGGGCCGGGGAAATCGGCATGGTCCAGATGTTGCCCCGCGATATTCTGGAGAACGGCGTGGACGGTGATGGCGACGGTGTTGTTTCGCTCAAGACATCGGCCCCCGATGCGCTGCTGTCCGGGGCCAGGATGCTGCAAAGCCTCGGCTGGCGCGCCGGTGAACCCTGGCTTGCCGAAGTTGTCATGCCATCGGATTTCGACTGGTCCCTGACCGGCCTGGAGACGACGAAACCCGTGTCCGAATGGCAATCGCTTGGGGTGCAGCCCCGCAACGGCCCGCTGGCCGAAGGGCTGACAGGATCGGTCCTGCTGCCGCAGGGCAAGGATGGCCCGGCCTTTCTGGCCTATCCCAATTTCCGGGTCTATTTCGACTGGAACCAGAGCTTTACCTACGTCATGACCGCCGCCTATTTCGCCACCAGGCTTCAGGGTGCGCAGGTCTTTGACGCAGGCAGCCCCCGGACCGGGCTGGACGGCACCCAGATGAAGGCCCTGCAAACCAAACTGGAAGCACGCGGTCATGATGTCGGAGGCGTTGACGGCATCCTTGGCGCGGGCACCCGCGCCGCCGTGCGCGCGGAACAGGTGCGGCTGGGCCTGACAGTCGACGGATGGCCAACGCCCGAACTGCTATCGCAACTTTGAACCCAGGAGAAACCACATGCCTCTGAAGAAAACATCCGCCCAGATGGTTGCCGATGCCCGCGCCAAGATCGAGGAGATTGACAGCGAGGCGGCCATCGCCCTGCTGAAAGACCCCGATGTCCAGTTCGTCGATCTGCGCGACCCGCGCGAACGTGATCGCAGCGGTTTCATCCCCGGCGCATTTCATTGCCCGCGTGGCATGCTGGAATTCTGGGTCGATCCCGAAAGCCCCTATTTCAAGGATGTCTTTGCCCAGGACAAGAAATTCGTCTTCCATTGCGCCTCCGGCTGGCGCTCTGCCATTTCGGTCGCCACCCTGCAGGAGATGGGCTTTGAGGCAGCCCACCTGCGGGACGGTTTCGGCGGCTGGGAAAAGGCCGGTGGCCCGGTGGAAAAGAAGGGCGATCCCGAAACGCTTTAGTCAGTTTCCCGGCCGGAACGGGTATCGCCGGACAAGGCGCATGTTTGCATTTTGTTTAGCTTTGACTTATATTCTGAAGATCGAAACGAAGTTGTAGTCCAGCTTCTTCACCTGAACTACAGACCCCGCAGAGCGTCTACTCTGCGGGGTCACTCTTTTTCAGGGTAGCAAACCCCGAGCCAGAGTCAGATGATCGCGACGATCAGTGTAGCCACACCAATCAGGACCATCCATTTTCGAAACGATTGCTCTTCCAGCCTCATCACCTCCTTCCACCGCGACGGGTCGCGGCCGGGGCATGGTGCGGACAGAATGTTCAGGAACGGTTAACCATCATCGGCGCACCGGAAAGCGGTCGCCCTTCTGCGTCAGCAAGACGACGCCGCCGTCGCGCCATGCAAAGCGGTCGCAACGATTGCGCCCGTTGTGGAAGGCCACGCAGACGGTGCCATCGGCGCCGATATCATAGACCCCATAGGCCGTTGCCCCGCCCGCATAGGAATAGCTGTAGGCGCCGCCGACAAAATAGCGCGACTGACCGTCGTCATGATAGGTCAGCGTCTGCCCGTCGATCAGCGCATGGACTTCGGCAGCGGCCAGAACGGTATCCCCCGCCAGGACGGCAAAGGGATCGGCAGTTGCAGGTGCCGCGGCCAGCAGCAGAGGGATCAGGAAACGCATGAACATGGGTAACGCGCCAACTGCCCCGCGTCAAAACACCATCACGCAAAACACGTCGATGTTACGCTCGGGGCGTTTTCTCAGACCACCAGTTCTCAGGCCACCAGCGTTTCGGCCTTTTTCAGATCCACGGAGACCAGCTGACTGACCCCCTGTTCGGCCATGGTGACACCGAACAGCCGGTCCATGCGTGCCATGGTGACCGCATGGTGGGTAATGATCAGAAAACGCGTGTCTGTCTGGCGGCACATCTCGTCCAGCAGGTCACAAAAGCGCGTGACATTGGCATCATCCAGCGGCGCATCGACTTCATCCAGCACGCAGATCGGGGCCGGATTTGCCAGGAACACGGCAAAGATCAACGCCATCGCCGTCAGCGTCTGCTCACCCCCGCTGAGCAGGCTGAGCGTGCTCAGCTTCTTGCCCGGCGGCTGGCACATGATCTCAAGCCCGGCCTCAAGCGGGTCGTCGGATTCGACCATCACCAGGTTGGCCTCCCCCCCGCCGAACAGATGCCGGAACAGCATGGAGAAGTTGGAGTTCACCTGCTCGAAGGCCGTCAGCAGACGCTCCCGGCCCTCCCGGTTCAGGCTGGCAATGCCCGAACGCAGGGTCTTGATCGCCTCTTCGAGGTCGTTCTTCTCCGCAATCAGTGAATCATGCTCTTGCTGAACGTCCTTTGCGTCTTCTTCGGCGCGCAGGTTCACCGCCCCCAGCGCGTCACGCTGGCGTTTCAGCCGGTTCACGTCAGCTTCCAGCGCATCGGCACCGGGCATCTGGTCCGGGTTGGTGTCCAGACGTGTCAGCAATTGGTTCGGGGTCAGCTGGCTGTCCTCGGCAATCCGCTCCGCCGCTGCGGTCACGCTTTCGCGGGCCGCCTCGGCGCGTGCTTCCGACCCTGCGCGGGCCTCGCGCGCTTCGGAGGCCTCCCGCTCTGCTTCCCGCTCTGCCACAGCCGCCTCGCGCAGCGCGCTTTCCGCCTTTGACAGCGCATCAGCGGCCGTGCCGCGCCGCGCTTCGGCCCTGGCAATCTCACTGCTCAATTCTTCGCGCCTGGCGGCCAGTTCGGCCGGTGCCGCGCTGGCGTCCTTCAATTCACTTTCGGAGGCCGTCTTGCGCTCCACCAGTTCCGCAGTCCGCTTCTCAGCCGTCTCAAGGCGGTGTTTCCAGCCGCTCAGTTCCTTGACGACCTCTTGCGACCGCTTCAACCGGGCCTCGCCCTCGCGGCGCAATTCGTCATGTGCGGAACGACGCGACATCATGGTGATGCGGGCTGCCTCAACGGTCATGCGGATATCGTCCACAGCTGCACGGGCCTGCGCGAGATCGCCCAGTTCCGCCAGGGCCCGCTCGGCCTCCAGCACCCGGCCACGGGCGGCCATCGCCTCATCCTCGTGGCGCTTTACGGCCAGCCCAAGGCTTTCGAGCCGCCCTTCGGCAAGGTTACGGTCCGCCTCGGACCGGCTCAGCGCGCGTCCGGCGTCCGCAACCATGCGGTCCGCCTGCCTGCGGGCTTCGCGTGCCCGCTTGTCTGCCTCGGTCTGTTCCACCATGAGACGGGTCAGGGTCTCATGCGCAGCCCGGGCACCCTCGGCGCGCTGGCTGGCCTGCTCCAGCGATTGTTTCAATACCTCCAGGCGGTTCAACTGCTGCAACCGAAGCGCCGCAGCAGATGGCGCATCCTCGGCCCAGGCGCGGTAGCCGTCCCAGCGCCACAAATCCCCCTCCAGGGAAACCAGCCGCTGCCCCGGCAGCAGTGCCGCCTGCAATGCCGGGCCCTCATCCGGATCCACCAGACCAATCTGCCCCATCCGCCGGGCCAGCACATCCGGCACCGACACATGCTGCGTCAGGGGCGTGACCCCTGCGGGCAGCGGTTGATCCGTGTCATAGGCAGGCAGGATCGCCCAGCCTGACGGGCCGTCGCTGTCGACTTCCGGCGCACGCAGATCGTCGGCAAGCGCCGCACCCAAGGCCTTTTCAAAGCCATGTTCGACCTGCAAACGGTCGAGGATCTGGCCGCCTTCCGCAGTGTCACGCTCCAACAGCTTTGCCAGTGCGCCGGTTTCGGCCCTGAGCGCGTTCATCTCGCCCTCAGCCTCGGAGCGTTCGGCCCGCGCGTCAGCCTCGCGGCCCTGCGTTTCGGCGCGTGCTTCCTCGGCCTGGTGCAAGGCCTCATCCGCCGATGCCGCTGCGGCCACCGCCTCTGTCTCGGCAGCTTTGGCCGCATCGAAATCCTCTGCCGCCTTGGCCAGCGCGGCACGGCTTTGGGTGACCGCTTCCTGTGCTTTCAGCGCTTCGGCTTCCGACTTTGCCTGCGTCTTGCGGCTGTCCTCCAGCAGGCGCTCAGCCGATCCGTGCCGCGCGGCCAGACGGGCCACGTCTTCGGTCAGTTGCGACAGATCACCCTCGCGCGCCTGCAGCACGGTCGCGGCCTCGCGTGCCGCTTCTGACGCGCGTTCCAGCGCGGTCTCGTGCCCTTCGCTCGCCTTGGCCAGCTCGCGCTGCTCCCATTCCAGCCGCTCGATGGTTTCGCCCGCATCACGGTTCAACCCGCCTTCACGTTCGATGTCGCGCGTCAGTTGCGCGATCCGGTTCGTCAAGGTCTCGATCGCGGTCTGCGCCCGGGCCTCCTGATCCGCAAGGGTATCGCGCTGCACGACCAGACGTTGCAGAACGGCGGCTGCAATGGCTTCTTCCTCGCGCAGGGGCGGCAGGGCTTCTTCCGCAGCGCTGCGTGCCTTGATCGCCTGCTGGACAATGCTCTGGGCCTGTGCTGCTGCCGTCACACGCGCCCGCAAGTCGTCTTCCGCCTTCGCGCGGGCATCATCCGCCTCGCGCCAGCGCCGATACAGCAGCATCCCCTCGGTCCTGCGCAGCTGATCGCCGATCTCGCGATAGCGCGCGGCCTGGCGGGCCTGCCGCGCAAGCTGCGCAAGCTGGGTGGCAAGCTGTTCGATCACGTCGTCGACCCGCGCCAGGTTCGCCTCCGCGCCGTTCAGCTTCAGCTCCGCCTCGTGCCGCCGCTGGTACAGACCGGAAATACCGGCCGCTTCCTCAAGGATCCGGCGGCGGTTCTTGGGCTTGGCGTTGATCAGCTCGCTGATCTGGCCCTGCCGCACCAGCGCAGGGCTGTGCGCCCCTGTCGAGGCATCGGCAAACAGCATCTGCACATCGCGCGCGCGCACGTCCTTGCCCGCCGCCTTATAGGCGCTGCCCACATCGCGGGTGATCCGGCGGACAATCTCAAGCGCGTCGTGGTCGTTGAAACCCGCCGGGGCCAGACGTTCCGAATTGTCGATATGCAGGGCCACTTCGGCAAAGTTGCGGGCGGGCCGGGTTGCAGCACCGGCGAAAATCACGTCTTCCATGCCACCGCCGCGCATCGCGGTGGGGCGGTTTTCGCCCATCACCCAGCGCAGCGCTTCCAGCAGGTTCGATTTGCCACAGCCATTCGGACCCACCACCCCGGTAAGACCATCGGCGATGATCAGATCCGTCGGATCGACAAAGCTCTTGAAGCCCGTCAGCCTGAGTTTGGAAAAGCGCACCTAGAATGGCCCCGATGATTCAGTCATCCATGGAAAATGCGGTCCGAAAGGCCATCCTGTCAACCGCAACACACCAGAACAAGGGGGCACGGGCGACTTATCCACAAGATATTGCGGTTTCAGAAGGTCGCGCAGTCCAGGTCGAGCGAAACCTCGCCGGCGATCTCGATTTCGCTGCCCGGCACCGGAAGGCATTCGATTTCCCATGGCATCGACCTGCGGCTTTTCGGTGGCGGGCCGTTGCCGCAATCCAGCCGCGCAAAGGCCTGGGCCTGGTCGCCGGTCACTTCCACCACCTTGCAACCGCTCACCATCGCGATCGCCGCACCGGCGCGCGACTGGATCGGTCCGAACCTCGGCGCATATTGCGCGTTGACGCGAATGGCCTCGGCCCTGCCACCCCGCACCCTGACATCGAAGGTGGAGCCCTGAACGGTCACACGCGTCGGGGCGACCCCGCGAAATTCAGGCGACGGGGTATTGCAGGCAATCAGGAATACCGCGGCACAAACAGCAAACAGGGATCTCATGACACCAGTGGAGGGCGGAAGGGTTAACAAATCCTTTCCACCAGGGGCCCGCGAGACCAAACTGCCATAATGCATTTGCGGCAGGGGCGCTCTGGTCATATGATTTGACCAATTCAAGGGAAAGCCCATGCCATTCCAACCCGTCACCCCCGAGAAACTGTCCCAGGCCGTGATCCGCCAGATCGAGAAACTGATCCTGCGCGGCATCCTGCGTCCGGGAGAGCGGCTGCCGCCGGAGCGTGAACTGGCCGAGCGTCTGAACGTCTCCCGCCCGTCGCTGCGCGATGCCATCGGTGCGCTGCAGGCGGCCGGTCTGCTCAGCGCCAAGGCTGGTGCCGGGGTCTATGTCGCTGACGTCCTTGGCAGCGCCTTCGCGCCCGCGCTGGTGGAATTGTTCGCCCGCCATGACGAGGCTGTCTTTGACTACCTGTCGTTCCGGCGCGACATGGAGGGGCTGGCAGCGGAACGTGCCGCCACCCACGGGTCGGACACCGACCTGGCCGTGGTGCAGGCGGTCTATGACAAGATGGAAGCGGCCCACGGCAAGCGTAACGGCGATGAAGAGGCGCAGCTGGACGCGCAGTTCCACATGGCCATCATCGAAGCCAGCCATAACGTGGTCATGCTGCACATGATGCGCTCGATGTACGAGCTGCTGCGCGGCGGTGTGTTCTACAACCGGCAGGTGATGTTCAAGCAACGTACAACCCGCGCCGCCCTGCTGGACCAGCACCGCGCCATCAACGATGCGCTGCAGGGAAGGGACGCGACGCAGGCGCGGGCGGCCGTCGAAGCGCATCTTGATTATGTCGAGGATGCGCTGACCAACCAGAAAAAGGCCGACCGGAACGAAAGCATCGCACGCCAGCGGTTGCAGCACGAAACGAAAGGATAACCCGCAGGTCCCAGGGGGCGCACGCACCTTACGGGCTTCGCCGGGACGTTGCCCCCGGAACGAAAAAAGCCCCGGCAGGGCCGGAGCTTTCAAACGTTTCTGGAAACGCCGATCAGTGCAGCTTGGCGTCGACCTGCGTAATTGCATCGTCGATCAGCTTGTTGCCTTCTGCTGCCGACATCTGCTTGGCGATGACATCGCGTGCCGCAGCAATCGCAATCGTCACGGCCTGATCACGGACTGCCTTGATCGCTGCCGCCTGGGCGGAACCGATCTGGTCTTCCGCAGCCGCAAGACGACGCTCAACCGATTTGGCCAGCTCTTCACGCGCCTGTCCGGCTGAACGCTGCGCTTCTTCCTTGGCGGTTGCGACGATGCGGTCGGCCTGTTCCTGCACTTCCTTCTGCTTGCGCTCGTAGCTTGCCAGCAGGGTCTGTGCTTCTTCGCGCAGGGCGCGGGCTTCTTCCAGCTCGGTCCGGATGTCCGCGGCACGTTTGTCCAGCATCACGCCGATCATGCCGGGCACCTTGAAATAGAACAGCACGGCAATGAACAGGATGAACGCCAGAAGCACCACGAAGTCGGTGTTCCCCAGCGAAAAGAACACGTCGCCTGCGGCAAGCGCCGGTGACGCGGCAAGAGCGGCGGTGAGGGCGGTCAGGGTCAAACGCATGGTTTATCCTTTCATCCGGGATGCAACGGCCGCATTGACAGTCTTTGCATCCGCCTTGCCACCCATGGCTGCCACGATCTCTTTTGTGGTGTCCTTGGCGACTTTCTCCACGTTCTCCAACGCCCCTTCGCGGATTTCCGCGATGGCTTTTTCGGATTCGGCGGTCTTGGCCGCGATCTCTTCGTCGGCCTTGGCCATGGCGGCATTGAGATCCGCCTGCATGTCGGCCTTGGCATCTGCGATGATCCGCTGCGCTTCGGCGCGGGCATCGACAAGCGCCTTGTTATAGGCCTCTTCCGCTTCCAGTGCCTTGGCCTTGAGATCCTCGGCAGCGGCGATATCGTTTGTGATCGTGCCCTGCCGTTCCGACAGAACCGCGCCGATGCGCGGCAGCGCCACGCGGGACAGGATCAGGTAGGTCGCGATCAGCGCCAGCACCAGCCAGAAAATCTGGTTTCCCCAGGTGGAGAAATCCAGCTGCGGCATGCCGGGTGTGCTTGCGTGTTCCGCCATATCGACGCCAATGGCGTCGGCAAGGCCATCGCTATGTGTTTCAGTTGCCATCAGGGCCTCCTTGGAAACTTGGCCTATACGCTTGGGCGGATGTCAACACACCCGCCCGTTCGTAAGGATGTCGTAACCTGGAAGTTAAACGGCGAACATCAGCAGCAGCGCGACGAGGAAGGCAAAGATGCCCAGCGCTTCTGCGAACGCGATGCCGATGAACAGGGTTGCTGTCTGCGATGCAGCAGCCGAAGGGTTGCGCAATGCGCCAGCCAGGTAGTTGCCTGCAACGTTGCCAACCCCGATTGCGGCTGCGCCGGAACCGATTGCTGCCAGACCTGCGCCGATGTGTGCGAGTTCGCCTTCCATGTGAATTCTCCTTACGATTGGAAGTTGAGAGGTGGCGGGCAAGCCCGCCGTTATCTTAGTGATGCGGGTGAAGCGCGTCCTTGAGGTAGACACACGTCAGGATCGTGAAAACATAGGCTTGGATAAAGGACACCAGAACCTCAAGCCCGTACATCGCGGTGATCGCCACCACGGAGACGGGGCTGATGATGGTGATCGCGGCAAACCCTGCGAAAACCTTGATCACCGCGTGGCCCGCCATGACGTTGCCTGCCAGACGAATGGAGTGGCTGACCGGGCGGACGAAGTAGGAAATCAGTTCGATAATCGCCAGGATCGGGCGCAGCGCCAGCGGCGCGGAAGCAACCCAGAACAGGCCCAGGAAGCTGGCGCCATTCTTGACGAAGCCCAGGATCGTGACGGTCAGGAACACGGCCAGTGCCAGCAGAACCGTCACCGCGAAGTGAGATGTCGGCGTGAAAGACGTCGGGATCAGCCCGAGGAAGTTGGCGCAGACAATGAACATGAACAGCGTCATGATGTAGGGGAAGTATTTCACCCCCTCCTTGCCGCAGATATCCTCGACCATCTTGTAGACAAAGCCATAAGCCAGCTCTGCCACCGACTGCATCCGCGAAGGCACGATGGCCCGCTTGGAGCTGCCCAGGACCATCAGCGCAAAGGTCGCCACAACCGCAAGGAACATCCAGAAAGTCGCGTTGGTCACCGTGTACCAGGAAACCGCGCCCTCGCCGAAAAACGGTTCGACGATGAATTGATCCATCGGGTGAAAGACCAGACCGCCTTCTTCTGCACCGTGTGTCTCTGTCGCCATCTCAGGCTCCTTCGTTCCTGTCGTCCTTGTCGGACGCGTCCCCGGTCATTTCGACCATCTTCTTTTCCTGGATTTCCTGTGCGGAGCGGAGCATCGTCTTTACCCCCGCCGCCAGGCCCAGCATGACAAACAGCACCATGAAGATCGGCAATGTACCAAACAGCACATCCAGCCCGTATCCGATGCCAAAACCGATCCCCAGACCGGCCACAAGTTCGATCACCATCCGCCAGGCAAGCTGTGCCTGAGAGTGATGTTCATCCGCACGGGGCTTGGGCGCGCTGCGCTTCTTTACGGCCTTGATCCGCGCCTCTAGCTGCTCAAGCTGCTGCTGCTGGTCCGGATCGCTCATGCCGCATACCCCAAGGGATGACTTGGGCGTTAGGTACTGGGCAGGGCTGTTAGAGTCAACTGAGATCGGAGAGGCAATAAAGCAATCGTTTACAATGCGTTACAGGTCGAATGAGATCGCTTCGCGACACGACGCCCCCGCCAGCACGCCGAAACTGCGGTGCTTTTCATATTCAACCTTTTGGTTGATCATTCTCGTCCGGTGTCCGCCAGGCCGCCGTCTGCTCAAACAACCAGTCACGGAAAACGCGCACGGCCTTGCGGCGCAGGACCCCATGACCACGCACCAGATGATACCCCCCTTCGCGAATCCCGATGTCGGAAACCCGCAGCAGCCGCCCCGCCGCCACCTCGCCTGCGACCACCTCTTCGGACACCAGCAAGACGCCCTGACCGGCAATCGCGGCCTCGACGCTCAGAACGGAACTCAGCCGCCAGGTAAACGCCGGCACTTCCGCCGGGGCGACCCCGCCCGCCAACGCGAACCACTTGTCCCAGCTGCCCTCCGACCGGTCCCGAAGCAGCGGATAGCTCAGCAGGTCACGCGGAGAGGGTTTGGCAGTGCGCAGCAGCCCCGGCGCCGCAAAGGGGTACAACATCGCGTTGGTCAGCAGCTCCGAATTCGGATAGCGCGCGCCGGGCGGCACGAAACGGATGGCAAGGTCAGCCTCATAGCGCGCCACATCCGCCAGGTGGCGCGATGCTTCCAGCCGCACATTCACCTCCGGGTGCGCGCCGGTGAAAGACGCCAGATGCTGTATGAGGAACTTTGTCGCGAACAGGGGTTCCGAATTGACAGAGATCGTTCCCTCCGGCGTCTCGGCCAGCCCTTCGGTGGCAATGCCGATGGCATCGAGCGCGGGCGAGACCTGCGCCAGATAGGCAGCACCGTCATCGGTCAGCACAAGACCCCGCGACAGATCGCGGAACAATTGTACGCCCAGCCGGTCCTCCAGCCCCCGGACATGACGACTGATGGACGAATGGCTGACCCGCAGCTCTTCCGCCGCGCGGGAAAAGCTCTGGTGACGGCCCGCAGCCTCAAAGGCACGCAGGGCATTCAGCGGGGGCAATGTTCGGCTCATGCTTACTTGTGCAGTTTTCGCACATCTCACGTCAACCATTTGTCTTTGTGGGGCCTGGGCGAATTTGGCAAATTAGCTGCAACAGCAAGCAAGGAAGGCACAAAGATGGCCTATGTCGCATATCCAATGGTCCAGACGTCAAACAAGACCCGTGCAAATTTGAAACGCATCCTGGAGTCACTGCGCAGCCTGTTTCAACGCCGCAAACATCCGCACCTGCGCGATCTGACCGACCGCGCCGCGCGGGATGCAGGGATCGACCTGGCGTCGCTCGAACCGCACCGCCTGCGCCTGCCGTCGCAGCACAGCCACCATCCCCGCAGCTGAACCGCTTCCCCAAACCCCGCAGCTTCGTTATTGAAAGGGGATGACACCCACACTCGATCAGGTTTTTGCCGCCCTCGCCGATCCCACGCGCCGCGCGATTCTGGCCATGCTGCTGGAAGACGACATGGCCGTGACCGATGTGGCGGAACCGTTCGAGATGTCGCTGGCCGCGATTTCAAAGCACCTCAACGTGCTGACGGGCGCTGGACTGATCTCTCAGGAAAAGAGGGGGCGGGTGAAATGGTGCAAACTGGAACCCGAAGCGATGAAGGCCGCATCGACCTGGATGCAGGGCTTTGGCCAGTTCGAACCGATCCATCTGGACGCGTTTGAACGTTTTCTGGAAACGGAGCTGCCAACGCCAGATGAAAAAGGCGCGTGATCCCTCACGCGCCGGAGGCTGCTGAAAAAGTACGTTCCTGCAGCCGCCCCCCCGAAACAACGAAATCGTTCTTCCACGACGCCAGCCACAACCCTTGGCGCGGGCTGAAAGCCCGGGCCGCGCCCGACCCTCCCCCCGGGAGGGCGCTTTTGGTGACTTCTCGTATCACA
>Ga0189278_10175_pt1 | contig 57829 bp, 63 predicted proteins | sample N26A9minimetaG_FD_130326 | JGI IMG/M metagenome (GOLD analysis project Ga0189278, IMG submission 130326) | Marine microbial communities from the Costa Rica Dome - N26 A9 mini metaG | ecosystem: Environmental > Aquatic > Marine > Oceanic > Photic zone | place: Costa Rica: the Eastern Pacific...
CGGCATAAAATGGTGGGTGGTCAGTAGCATAAGGTCAGGATATCTAGTAATCATATCGCTCAATTTGTTCGCTAGTATGGTATCCTTTGCCGCTGCTTTTACGAGTTCGTCCACCATCATTCCCATAGCATGGTCGTTATCCATCATGTTGGCAATGTATTTTTTGCCCAGATCGTGGTCTTCGACCATCAAGGTCAAAACCTCCTCTTGTTGTGACGGGTCCTTGAGCATATCCTTTACAGCACTTTCTTGTTTTTGTGCACAGGCCGATAATGTGAAAACGGCCAATACAATTCCTACTGTTTTTTTGATTTTTGTTTTCATTTTGATTCATTTTAAGTATTACTAATTGCAGCCACTTCCTAGTGTCAAATCAAAGCTGAAATGACACTATTCGGATTTTAGAATCCTTTTTGTTTCCTCAAATTCCTCTTTTGTGATTTCCCCATTGGCAAATCTTTTTTTGAGAATTGCGAATGGGTCTTCCTTCTTTGATTTTCGGTAAGGGATGTCGTATGGCACAAAGAATATCCATATCAAGAGGATCAACCATATGATCCACCATACGAAGTGCATACCGCCCCAGTGTCCATCGAAAAAATGCATAGTTTTAGGTTTAAAGGTTAATAGTTGTTTGTTCCTGGACTAGCTGTCCTATTCTAAAAGTATCTTTGATCGCTCATATTCCTCCTTGGTAATCTCGCCCTTGGCGAAACGAATTTTGAGCAGCATTAGTGGGTCGTCTCCCTCAATTTCTTCGGAAGAGGAACTGGACGGGGCAAAGAAGATCCAGCCTAAGGCCACGATCCAAATTGCCCACCAGATAAGGTGCATGCCCCAAAAAAATCCATCTTTGTAAAACATATTTTTAATTTTAAGGTTTCTATGATTTTAATTAATCTCTGCAATGGTATAGCCGTCAAGTTCGTTGAGTTGCCCTTGCAGTTCTTCGACCGTAAGCTTCTTGTTCATTTTTACAATGGTTGCGCCCACGGGCTGTAAAAAAATTTCTACATTTTCTATATTCGGGTGTTCTTCCAAGGTCTTCTTTACCCTTGTGACACAGCCACCGCAGCTGATTCCGTTAATTTGATACCTATGCTTCATCGCTATAGCATAATTTTTAATGGTGCCGATGTCCTCGATGTTCTTCTTGGGTCTCGGTGGAAACTTGTTCTTTACTGTTATCATGGTTTTTGCTCTTATCTGGCTTACCGTGACTACCATGCCCGTGACCACCGTGTGGTATAAAAAGGTGTATCAAAAACATTACGATGATAAAGGCGAAAAGCCCGTTGTATCCCGTGATGCCCAATGCGGGTGCGAAAAAAATCAACAATAATGGAAGGCCACAACCGATGACCATCCAAATCCAATGTCCTTTCATGATTTTTATTTTTTCGTTACTTTTTATGTTTTAATGGTGCTCGGAATGGTCACCCACTTTTGATTTCATGGTACCATCATCCATCATTCCCATTCCTTCCATATCCATTCCCTTTTCCTTCATCAAGTCCATGCAAGACTCCATGCAATCTTCGCCCATCATGCCTTTTTCATGCATCATTTGCATCATCTTGCCCATCATTTTCCCATTTTTCATCATGTTCTGCATCATATTTGTCATCGTTGTACTGTCCTTCATCATCATTTGCATTCCCTCGCCCTTCATCATATGGCTCATCATTTTCTGGTCGCCCTGCATCATCTGCATAGCATGGTCGTTGGTCTGCATGGCATCCATAAATTCGATCATATAACTATGGTTGGCGGCAATTGCATTGATGATTTCGGTTCGCGTTTCAGCATTTTCAAGTAGTGCATTGGCATCTATATTTTGGTTACAGCTGGCCAGAACTGTGAGTGCAGCCATTGAGAGAATCAGTGATACTATTTTCATTATTACCATTTTTTAATTATGAATACCAAAGTGTTATTAAATACTATCCTGTAAATTTTGCTCCCATAACTAAATTGCCCAGCAGCTATGGGAGCATTTTTTCCTATTAATTGGCTGACTTGAGAAACTCTTCTATCTTTTTACTTTCATGTTCGGTCAGGTTGGCCCTAATCCGCATATGTAAGCTTATTGTTTCCCAATCAGTGTCATTGTAATCAGAAGGTGACGGGGCGATGTGACACCGGTTACAAGTCTCCCCCCAAAGTTGTGCACCTGACTTTTCGAGCTTAAACTCTGTTTCTGCCACCTCATCATTTGGCACATCGGTATAGTTGCCTTTGGTCGATGAACAGGCAACAACCGTCAACCCAAATACAGCCATAAGGCCCAAAGCGATTGATAATTTATATACTGTTTTCATTTCTCTGATTTTTTGATTTAATTAAAACCCTATGGCCCAATGCAGAAACAAACCATCTGTATTGGTGATACCATCTCCGTCGTGGCCTCCTTCGGTTTCAGTTGTTTGATAGCTCAGTTTGACGACAGAACGCCAACTCAACCAATAGTTAAGGCCAAATGCATATTGTTTTGATTTTTCTTCCCATTCGGCACCTTCAGGTGCATTGAAATCTGAATACCTTGCGACAAACTCCAGATTTTTTACAAAATTGCTTCCTGACATGGTGGGCCGATAGCTCACTTGGCCATAAAACGAGTTACTTTGATTGTCAAAAGAGTATTCTTCCTCATCACCATCTTCGTGCATCTCAATGAATGTGGCCGTATCCACATTTGAACTATTGTATTGGGCTTTTGCATCAACGATACCACCCAAGCCCGGTATCTGTTTCACCAATGAAAAATCCAAGGCGTACAGGAATGCCCCGATGTCTTCGAAATCAGAATCTTGTTCTCCAGTGCCGCTTGTCGAGTAGGCGGAAAAACCAATTTCTGTCGATGAATCTGAAAAGGGTAAAAGTCCAATCCTACCACCAAAGGCTTTGGCCAAATTGGTATCCTCATAGTTCTCGAATTCCAAAATGCCTGCTTCTTCCGGTTCTTCAGAACCATCTTTGATTCGTGGGCCGTTGGTAGAGTAAACCGAATAGTTCAGTTTGGGGCCACCCAAATCAAATGCCCCGCGAAGTTCTACGCCGATACCTGAAGAAGGTGCGATACCGTCATGCCCATACCCCAATGGAGCATTGGGCAAACGGTTGATCCATGCTGGATGCAACCTTTCCATAAAGGTTCCGAAAGGTAGAAGAAACTTTCCCGCCCGAACGGTCATGTTCTTGTTGAGCACGTACATGACATCGGCGTATTCCAAACCAGTTTCCAGTTCATCGCCTTCCAATACAAACTCCAGTTCAGCCTCGAACATTAGCCTGTCTGAATGTTTGTAGAGAAAAATCGGGGCAAAGGCCGAACCTAAAAATGTAGATTCCGTTTCATCGCCCGAATCCATATATTCAAATCCTGTATGGCCGTAACCACGCAACATAAACTGGGTCTTACTTGGTTCAAAGGTGTTGTAGGTCTGCCCATAAAGGGTGCCGCCCAACACAAAAATTGTTATAATAGTGAATAGCTTTTTCATTGTTTTAAGGTTCTGATATAGTTAATCAATTCCCATCTTTTCTTTTCTGGAAGAGCCGTTTCATAAGCAGCCATGGGGGGGCGGCCTTTGGTCAGTTTCCAGAAAAGTGCTCCATCCGTCTGCGCTTGCACATCTGCATTGGTCAAATCAGTGGGTTTCGGTGTCAATCCGGCACCGCCCATGCCATCTCCCTTGCCTTTGGCACCGTGACAGATCACACAAAGCATTCTATATGTTCTCTTGCCAGATGCTGTTGCACTGGCATCCCCTTTTACTGGGTTGACTATCTTATCGGCACTCTCTGGTGCCTTCCACTCGTCTTGTGCATGTCCGCAAGGTACTGCCAAGAGTATCAATAGCACCGTAAGTACAATCGGTGCCGTTAATGTTTTTTTTATTTTCATATTCTTAATTAGTTAAGCTGTTGGGTTAAAACTATTTTTTACCTCTCAGATATATCTTCATAATATTCTTTGATTTCTATATAATTTCGTCAAGAAAGTCACGTTGCCACTCTTCGCTATTCTTGTAATCGGTCATGCTTATGCCCATGATTTCCTTGAACTGTCTGGATAAATGGTTGATGCTACTATAATCGAGCATATAGGCGATATCAGAAAAAGTAAGCTGCCGTAACTGGATGAGCTCTTTTACTTTTTCGATCTTGAGCTTGATGAAATACTTTTCGATAGTGATATTTTCTTTCTTAGAAAACATCTTGCTCAGTACCTTGTACTCTCGATGTAATAAATTGGCCAAATAGTCTGAGGTTTTCTCCTTAATGTTGATAGGGACGTTGGTAACCAACGATATCAAGGCAATCTTGATTTTCTCGACTATCATTTCCTCTTCACTTTTGGCTATTTCAAAACCGTTGGAATGCAGGACGGCCATCACTTTTTGGTCTACTTGGTCAATTGCTATTTCTGGAGCCTTTACCGTAAGTTTCCCTAATTCTAGGGATAGTACGGTAATGTCCAAATCGTGCAATTCTTGCTTTATGACCTTTAGGCAACGCCTACAAACCATATTCTTGATCCAGTATTCCCTTATGGAATCCATGATGCTTATATTATGGTTTACATTAAAATCTCAACAGGTAAAACCCTGTTTTGCAATCAATCTGAATGTTCTGCCGTGGGAATGCAATACGACAAGAAGGGGCCATTTATGAGTTATGGCCAATGCGAAGAGCGGATCCTTGCATAAACAATCCGCCTAAATAAAAATCAAATCAAAAATGTCTCGTGAAGAACATGTAAATCCTTTTGAATCCACGGGGGATCATAATTTTTAAAAGGAACCACGTTTTCCTCAAGTCCTTCGAAAAGGTTGATATAGGTGTAGATAAATGCCTTTAAGAAGACTAAGGTTTGGGCATCAAGCTCAAAGGAAACCTTATTTAAATCATCCTTGCCAATGTTGATGAAGGCATCAGTACTGCAACAATCTTTTTGCCCTAAAGTGCATTTATTGGAGGTATTTTCCGGATTTTGAAGCTTTTCATCACAAGGCTTTGCTTCACCCGTCACAGATAGGCTAACCAATTTACTACAGCAAAAATGCATGTTGGCCGTAAAGGAAGTGGTGGTAAAAAGCACGGTACAGGTGAGAAATATGGATAATATTTTCGAGAAAATTTGCTTCACATTTTAAAGTTAATAAAAAATTTGTTTAACTATATAATATCATCAAGAATCAGCATTAAAATATAAATATTTGATATTCAAATACATATATATAATATCGATAAAAAATCAATCTAAAAATAACTGATAAGTATAAACAAAAATATGATATTAATCATGTTGTTAAGTATCAACAGAAAATGAAATACTGTGCAACATGACCGAACTTATAATGAAATAGGTAATTGGCCGCTAACCAGGCTACTTATTCAAAAACCCGATTTTAACGTTTTTTAACTCTATTTCGGAAAGTATTTCCAAGTGTCCTTGCGCAAAGGCTTTTTCGATATGGTTGAAAGAAAAGCTGTCTCTTATTTTTGGTTTAAAATTACGGTAATCCTGTATGGTCACACCATTGGCCTTACGAACATTATAAGCCTCACGAAATCGCATTCCCCCTTTTCCCGTTTTATATTTGTAGGCCAAATAATCCATACTGTAATCATCCACATCGAACCAATAAAGGAACACGTCCTCAAAATCGTCGCCACCGCCTTCTTCCTTAAAAGTGACACGAATTTTATAGTATTCCTTACCCTTGATTACCGTTGTTCCCATACTATGGAGCATGACGGCAGGGTCTTTGAGCCAAAGGGGCAAAAATGCAAAATAGACCACGGAATTCACCGAGTTGGTATAGGCTTTTCTTCTTTTCCCTGTTAGCTCAACCAAGGTGTCTGCAACATAGCGTTCAAGCCCATTGTTTGTATAAACATCCCGTATTTTAGTGCCATCGGTTTTTTTCCACGACCTGATGTATTCAAATCGGCCTTTATCTCTTTTGTAATTATAGTGGTATTCCCTAAAATCGAACGAAGCCTCGGCGTTTTTCAACTTTTCGAGCCCTGAAGCTTTTATTGCGTTATCAAGAATATCAACTTGCCCAATAGACCAATTAAAAGTGAATACGAAGAGAATTGTCAGTATCAATAGAGAATAAAATTTATAGCTCATTTTCTAGGGTTTGCTTTATTTTTTAATCATTAAACAACTTCGTCGTTTTCTCAATTTTCGCCCACTTAATTTACTTTACTTAAAAATTCTGGGGCTACAGATTGAATTTCTTGTCGTATTCTTGAAGCCTCCAAATCGTTGCCCGTATCTACGTAGTAAAGATACCTGTGATACAGTGCCCCCACCTTTACAAATCGAATTTCATCCTTCGGTAGCTTGGCCAGGTAGGGGTCATCATCTGTGGGAAGATTATGTCTTAATGAGGTCAATAAATTATTCAGCTCCTTGCCCTTGACATAGTTTGCGTGCCCGGCATTGGCTTGTTGGGATAGAATAGGGGCCTTAAATTCAATGGACCTTTTATCATCAGTATTTATCTCAACTCCCGATAACCGACTTCGAATGGCCTCTAGGTTACCTAGATAAAAGAGGCCGGCCATATGGTTTTTTTTTGTTTCAGCCTGTTCACCGATCACATATGCAATATTTTCGCGTAAGGTGTTCTCATTAAGCTGTGAGCCAGCTTCTTGACCAATGAGTACGATACTGGCCCGGGTCGTCGAAAAATCGGCCCTCCAAAGGGTCACTTGTGGATAAACGGCGGCAAATGTGGCGGCAATGGAATTAAAATTCTTTGGTGTAAGTTGGTATAACGGTAACCATTGTGCAAAGATGCCTCCCGGCGTCAAACACTTTTTGGCCTGTTCGAAATGCTCAATGGTGTAAAGACTTCCGGTACCAGCATGCCATGGGGTAAAAAGGTCTCCTACAATAACATCAAATTTCTTATTCGTGCCCAAAAGAAAGTTTCTACCATCGTCAGCTACTATGCTTACCCGGTCATCCTTAAAAAGTCCGTTGGCCCAAGGGGAAAAATAACGTTTTGCCGCAGGAATTACATTGGACACAAGTTCTACGGCCACTAGCCTTTCTACATCATGGTTCAACGCGGCACCAGCGGTGATGCCAGTGCCCATGCCCAAAAACGCCACCTTTTTGGTTGCTGGATGAATCATTAACGGAACGTGGGCCTGCATTTGCTCGACCAAGTAAGATTTTGAATCCCCAAGCACATAAAAATTATCCAATCGCATTTCTAAATTTTCAGGCTGTTTTACTATAGAGACGACCCCATCGCTTGATTGCCAATAATCCAAAATCTTTTCTCCGGTTTTCAGTTGTACAAGAGGTGGATTTTTTAAAATGAATATACCGATAATCAATCCGACAGGTAATAAAAGTTGAATAATTTTCCTTTTTCCGTAAGCAGGATAAACTATCAGAACAGCCAGGATGCCATACAGAACTGCAATAATTTTTATGCTGTTCCAGAGACCTACCAGGTCAAGCAGAACAAACCCAGCCACTATCGGGCCCACAAAACCGCCCAACGAATTGTAAAGCACCAATTTACGCACAATGGGTCCTGAGAATAAATCTATTGAAGGGGCTGCTTTTAAGAGAAAGGGAAAGACGGCACCTAAGACAACAGTAGGAGGCATAATGACTATGAAGCTTAGTTTAAAGACGGACAACATATAAGTAATCCAAGATGCATTAACAGAAAGATACTCGAGGCCGTTAGTTGCAATATTGAAGACCGTCGGCGACATTCCTATCAAAATAGCAGCTGAGGATAATAGTAAAATAAAAATAGTCTTTGACGGTGCCCCTAGCCTTACCAGTAGATATGATAATACACCACCGAGCCCCAGGGCCAAAAGGAACACGACCAATATCGCAGCGAACGAATAGACCGAATTTTGTAAAACTTGGGCGAACATTCTGGTCCACAATGTTTCGGCTGCTAGTGCCAATGCGCCGGAAAAAAAGGCAACCATGATAAATTGGCCGTAGCCAAGTTCAGATGTATAGTTAGTGGGTTTTTCAGGACTTTTAGGCGATTCGACAGATTCTGGGTCAGCAGGAAAGGAAATCTTATCGAGTACAAGGGCAAGTACCCCTACGGACAACGCCAGGGCCGTGGCAAAAGCATAGCTTACGCTGACCCCATGCTCAGATAATAGATAAAACGCGGCAGCAAGGGCACCAAAAGCAGCCCCTAGGGTATTTATTGCATATAGAACAATACCGCGCTTCGAAAGAGCATCTCGATTTTTACCGATATATTGCGCCAAAACGGGGAAGGTTCCTCCCATAAGAAAGGATGGAAAAAAAAGAAGTGAAGCACCAAAAACGAACTTCATGACCAAAAGAACACTTTTTGAATCCCCAAAAAAGGATACGACATCAGAATAGTATATTTCATAGAAATCTAAACCAATAATCAGCAAATAGGCGGTCAACCCAATACCTAGCTCCATAAATCCATAAAGGCGAAGTGGCCTTACGAAACTTACGGAAGCCTTTCCAAAAAATCGCCCCCCCAAGTGCCAACCCAAGAAAAAAAGCTGCTAGTGTTGCCGCCGTAGCGTATGCGGCGTTGCCGAATACCAACCCCAATCGGTACATCCAGATGACCTGAAATATGAGACCAGTGGTGCCGGATAAAAAAAACAAGGCACATAAAAAAATGAAGTTTCCAGAACGTTCAAATTTTAGAAGTGCAAACATAGTTTTCATAAAAATGGGTCATTAACAAATTTAAAAAGGAAAGAGACCCTAGAAAGCCTCTTTCCTCTTAATATCACATTTTCAAATATGCTCAATCCAAACAGCCAACATAGTTCGGATTGTTCGATTCGGACTGAGGCACGGGAAACTTCAGGTTTGAACTGTATTCACCCCCTTTGAAATAGTCTCCCCATGGAAAAACATCTGACGGAGGCATACCGTAAACATCGACAAGTCTTCTAAGATCGCCTTGTCGGTGGCAGGTACTGAACAACCAAAAGGCGCGTTCTGAAAAATGGGCCAGCAATAGGTCATCGCCACTAATTCCTGAGAGGTCTAACTCTGATAGACCCATTGTGGCCCTGAGTGCGTTATGAATATCCTGTACGGTGCCCGCATCATCGGCATTGGCGGCCGCTTCGGCCTCAATCAGTCTTGCCTCTATACCTGAGGCCAAGGCAACTGGCGCACTTGATGAATTGAACTTCAGTTGGTTATAATAAAGGGTGATATCATCTTGGCCAAATTCTGTGCCCCCATCCCATGGTACCCTGGGGTCCATGGCCGATCGGTACATAAGGCCGTTGCCACCTTTACCATCTGCAATGGAAAATTGACGTCGAACAGTGGTCATGATGTAAATTCCATTCTCTTGTCTTCGACTGTTGTCCGAATGCTCTATGTTGTAAACGAAATCGGTAGGTACGGTCGCCACTTCGTTCGCTGCATCATCAATCTGGCCAAGACCCAATAGTGCACGTGCCCGACCGACTCGGGCCAAGTTGTCTAATTTGTCATTGCCGCCCGCATTGGCGATGGCTTGGTCGAACCAATCTATCGCTCCCGTGAACATTTCTTGTTTGCTCAATGGTTCACCAAAAATGAGATCACCACCATCGGCAGGAGCTTTGCTGAAAGGAATTCCACCACAGAACGTTTCTGCGAACAAAATATAGGAATAACCAACTATGCTTTGCATTTCACTTTCAATTTCAGGATCTCCTCCAAAATTTACAAGAAGGTCGATGGTCGTTTCGGCCCCGGCCCTAGCCAAATGAAGATTTCCATATATTCTGTTCATATCAAAATTGATGTCTTGGAGGTTTCGGGTATCAGCCTCTCGCCTGGTGGGAAATGTACCTGAATAATCATATTCATCCACCATGAGACCACTCATGACAACCAAGCCGGTGGTGGCACCATGGCCTGCGGCCGATCCGCTCATTGCAACGGCAAGATCGCCCAACGAGCCTGCCCTGAGGGTCTGTAAGCCGGCCTCACTGTCAAGCGACTCTGGAGTGACTATATCTGGATCGGTAACCTCCACAACTGAATCACAAGATATACCCAACAATGTAAATAATAGTAGAACAAGTGCACTAGAGCACAAATTGGCCAGGTTGTTTTTTGTTTTCAAGATTTTTTTCATTTTCTTTTAATTTTAGTTAGAAGGAAAGATTTAGTCTGGCTTTCCAAGAACGTACGGGGGGTTGGCTAAGAAACTCCTCCGTAGTAAAGTTGGCTTGCCCCTCTGAACTTATTTCGGGGTCTAGCCCCGTGTAATCGGTCCAAACACCTAAGTTTTGCCCAGAAAGTGTCAGGCTTATTCGGTCAAAACCCAATTTGTTTGAAAAACTGGTAGGCGTGTTGTATGTCAAAGATATTTCACGAAGTCTCCAAAAAGAGGCATCCTCGATATACCCGGCATTCGTGCCCAAAAATTTTGAGGCCACGGCCCTCGCCTGATCGAACAATGAAGCATTTGGGTCGTTCAGTTCCCGATTATTACTGTTTCCGTTTCTCCAGGAACCGGTATTGTTGTAGAGCTTTTGCCCGCCCCGATAGTTTAATAGTCCCTTTACAACAAATTGATTCTCAAAAAAGCTTAATACCGGGGTGAAAGAAATATCGGTAGTTGCGAAAGGGGTGCCCAAATATGCCGCTTCACCTACCTGTATCTCATCTTGCCCAATGAAACCGTCACCATTGGCATCGCTGAAGGTGTACGTCTCATCCCAATAGCCACCGAGTGGGAAACCTTCGACATGGCGTTGCTGGCCAAATATGACCGGTTGTATTCCTTCGCCCAGTTCTATCAGCTCATTGTCAATGAACGAGCTTACGATATCCAATCCGAAGAAAAACTTATCCGTCTCGATGATTCTGGTGTTAAGTGCTATTTCAAAGCCTGAGTTTTTTACAGATCCCAGATTTTCAAAGCGACCTTCACCTACTCCCAAAGACAGTGGCAGTTGTCTGAATATCAGTGCATCACGTGTTTTTTTGTAGAAATAGGTCATTTCTAGACCTACCCGGTTGGACAGCAACTTGGCGTCAAAGCCCAATTCAAGTTCCGTAGATCTCTCAGGACTTAAATTTTCATTGCCCACACTGCCTATCGTGACACCCGTAACACTTTGGCCATCCAATGTAGCAGCGATGGGGTTGAAAAACCTAAGGGCATCATTTGTTCCGGGCTGCACGCCAGATGCACCCCAAGCACCCCTGAGACGCAGTGAGCTGATGCCGAATTTGTCTGAGTTGCTGAAAAAATCTTCTTCAGATATCAGCCATGAGGCACTTATTTTAGGATAAAACACTGAATTGAATGAAGCCCCAAAAGAACTGCCCCGGTCTGCCCTTATGGCTCCAGTCACAAATAATTTATCCTTAAAACTTACTTGTTCTTCCAAAAACACTCCAACGGTACGTGACTCAATGGTCTGTTCATTACTTTGAGTAACCGCGGCCCCGGCAATCGAGTTGCTTCCTGCAACCAACTGTAATCCGGTGGCAAAAGTGCCCTGTGAAAGGTTTTGTAGATACTGAAATCCAAGGGAAGTACGAGAGTTTATATTTTCAGTTAGATCGGCCTTATATGAGCCCACCGCATCCAAGGTATAGACAAAATCATTGAACCTGTTCGAGAACCGGGCCCCTTCATCGTAATTTAGAAAATCCGGTGCTTCACCCGTGGGGAAAAATTGACTGTCCCAACGCGACGTAAAGTCGAGCCCGCCCGCTACCCGGACATTTAATTTCTCATTGGGTTGCCAAAGTGCTTCAAGTCCCGAGGTAAAACGATTTATTCTTTGACGGGTGTCAATAGTAAATAGTTCCTCTGGCGTGAACTCTCCCCAGCCATTGTTGATGTCAATCGATGGCGTACCGTTCAGGCCCTGTCCCATCAGACCCAAAGCGAAATTATCGTTCAATGGAAGTTCAAGGTCACTGTTGGTATAACCAGTGCTCAAATTGACCTTCAGGCTTTCTGTAATCTTTGCCCCAAAATTACCCCTGAAATTTGTTCGTTGAATGTTGTTTACTGATAGTACACCTTCGCCATCGGTTATGCTACCTGAAAGAAAATAGGAGAGCGCTTCCGACCCTCCTGAAACACTTAGCCCGGCACCGTACGACTGACCTGTACGAAAAGGCGAGGTGCGCGGGTCGTTCAAGGGCTGAAATGAATTGACTACACTGTGTACAAAGGTACCCTCAGCTGCCTCGAAATTGAAACCTGAATTTCCGTCTGCGTCAAGGGCTTGGTAATTTCTAGGGTACGTGGTCACATCTTCAACCAAGCCACTTTCTAGAAATGCCGACCACCTTGGCTCTCCTTGTTTCCCTTTTTTTGTAGTGATTCTTATGACGCCATTGGCTGCAATGGACCCATAGAGTGTTGCGGCCGAGGGGCCTTTGATAATTTCAATCGATTCGATATCCTCAGGATTGATGTCGTTCAAACGCGATGGGGACTGCCCGCCGGTCTCGAACGAAATCGAATTTGCCTCATTGTTTATCAAAACACCGTCTATATAAATTACGGGCTCATTTGATAAAGATGCACTGTTGGATCCCCTGATTCTGATTCGCGAACCCATACCCGTAGAACCCCCACTGCTGCTAATTTGGACACCACTGGCCTGGCCCTGTAAAAGATCGGATACATTTGCGATAGGGCGTTGTTTCACATCATCGCTCACATTTAGGTTGGCTATAGAATTTCCCAATTCTACTTTTCTACGTACACCGGTTGCGGTAACCACTACCTCGTTCAAATCCATCAAATCGGGCTTCATAATCACGTTGATGACCATTTCTTGCGTTACCTCTACTTCATGTTTGGCGAAACCGATATAAGAGAATACAAGTATATCCCCCTCTGAAGCTTCAATTTCATATTGACCATCGAAATTAGTTGAAACACCTTTGGTGGTTCCCTTCACAACGATGCTTACCCCGCCCAATGGTACATTCTGTTGGTCGGTTACGGTGCCCGTAATAGTCGTTGTCTGCACAGCTTTCAGAAGATTTGGACTTACCGGGTTCTCTTTTATGAGAGCAGGTTTTTTCTCCTTTTCCAACAGCACGATGAGCTTCCTCCTTATTTCATAGGAGACATTGGTTTCCTTTAGCACAAGGTCCATGAGGGTCTCTATCTTCACCTTATCCACATTTATCGAAACCCTTTTATCGATGTCCAAAATCGAATTTTTGTACAGAATGTTATAATCGGTTGTTTTCTCTATTTGTTCAAATATCGACTCAATAGTCGCATCTTCCATACTCATAGATATTTTTGATTTCTGTGAGTATGTATTATTTGCTTGCAATTGAAACAATGCAACCAAAAGAAGTAGTGCGGTCATTTTCATCTTCAAGTCTACTTTAATGGCAAAATAGCCTTTACATAGTGTGTTTTTCATACTTTTGAGAGAGTTTAAAAATTGGTCAATCAGTTTTTAGATTTGTTTGGAATCAAGGGATTGTTCCAGCAATCCCTTATTCCTTTTTGGTTCACTTCATAGGCTTCCTTATTTAGGGTTTATTATCTGGATTTTATCATTGTTTACGGCATAATCGAATTTCTTTATTCGCTGAAATGCATTGAGCACCTCTTCTATGGTCTCGGTCTCAAACCTTCCGGTATATCGTTCTTTGCCAATAGTGTCTTCGTCAATGTCTATATTTATGTTAAAATGCCTCTCAAGTTTTTTGGTGATCTGGTAGAAATCCTCATTCTTGAACAACAGCACACCATCTTTCCAAGCCACATGACCACTGATATCAACATTTTTGCTGGTCAACACATTTTCACGGTATGAATAAGATGCCATTTGGCGTGGTTTGAGTTGAACAGTTTCGACCTTACCGGAATTTCCTTTATTCACATTAAGACTGCCCTCAACCAGAACGATTCTGGTTTGTTGGTCGTCTTCGTAAGCGGAAACGTTAAATTCCGTACCTAGTACCTCGGCCGCTAGAAATTTTGTATTTACATAGAACGGCCTCAAAGAATCTGATTCTACCTCAAAGTAGCCTTCACCTCTTAACATTACATTTCTTGGGCCTTTGTTGGGGAAGATGACCGGATAGGTAAGAGATGACCCCGAATTCAAGTGTATCTTGGTGCTATCGGATAATACTACCAGAAATTTTTTGCCGTATGGTACATATAGAGTGTTATAAACCAAGGTTTCGGGTTCTTGGTCTATGGCACCGACCTTCTTATACACTATGGTATTGCCTTTCTGCTCGGCTACATATGCCGTGGACCGGGAGACCATTTTCGGACTATCCGTTTCCGCAACTTCTTTGTTTGTTCCATCACCTAAGGTGATGGTAACTTCATTTTGCTGGAGTATTTCGTCATTTTCTTTGTTAAGAACGTAAAACAACCCCACCGCGATGAGCAGTAAGAAAATGGCCGCATATCTGAAGATAGGTGATGCAATAAGACGTTTTTGGGAACCTTGCTTTGTTTCAAAATTTTCCAGCAGTTCTTTTTTCAGTTCCAAAGCCCTTTCTTTTGACAGTGTACCCGAAATCAAATGATGCAACTCAACTTGGGCGGCGAACTTTGGCTTGTTATCTTTCACCCATTCGGTCAAAAATTCAATCTCCTCGGTTGTAGCACTGTTGATCAGAAACTTGTGAATGATTGCTTCAATATTTCGTTTCCTATGGGCCATTCAGTTGAACTTTTAATATTTACATCCTAAACGACCCAATAATGAAATACCCTTGCTTTTTGTGGAAGTTTATAGCAAAAAAAGATTTTTTTCGTTAAAATAGCTTATGGATTTGAACTCACAAGAACAAAATATTGATATTAGAGCAATCCAAAAAGGGGATAGAAAAGTTTTTGCCACACTAATAGAAATCTATTATGAAGAAACGTTTTGGTATGCCAAAAGCCTATCACGGAATGATGCCTTGGCAAAAGATTTGACCCAAGAGGTTTTTTACAAATTATGGAGTAAAAGAAAAAAAATAAAGGATGAAGTGGTAATAAAGGGTTGGCTCTTTAGATCGGTGCGAAACAAGTTCTTAGATCATGTTAAAAAAAATCGCAGGCAGACACAATTGCTGGAAACCACCTTGGCCGATACATTAGATACCTTTATACAAAGACAGAATGATGAAGGAATGTCCAAAAAATTGGCCATCATAGAAAAGGAGATACAAAACCTTCCGAAAAAGTGCCATGAGGTATTCTTATTGAGTAAAAAAGAGGGCTTGACCAATAATGAAATAGCCGAACATTTGGGAATATCCCTCAAAACGGTCGAAGGTCATCTGACCAAGGCATTAAAGACCCTAAAGGAAAAAGTCATTGAAAAGATTCAGCTTCTGTTCATGATTTTTAAACACAGTTAACTTTTTTAAATTCAGGAAACAAGTACTCATTTGCTCCATCATTTAAATAGGCCAACTACCTTATTTTTCTTAATAAAAACCAACTCTTCAATTCCAAAATATATTAAAACACCATAAATCGGCGTTGAGTACTATAAAGCTGTTTTATGGAACGAAAAGAATTTTTACGGAGTTTAGGCGCAGGGGCAGCCGTTGCCCTTGCATTTCCCTGCTTGAACGGATGCTCGAAAGATGGCGCAGTGGGTGGCCTCCCGGTTCCTACAGGAATTGATTTTACCATCGATCTTGATTCACAGGAAGGTGCCCCTTTACAGAATAACGGTGGCTTTATCTTAAAGCAATTTGTGGTGGTGGCCAAAAATCTGGAGGGGCAATATGTGGCCGCTAGCCAAATCTGTAGCCATCAACAGACGGAGGAAGTTCGTTTCATTACCGAAGATGGGGGTATCTATCGCTGTGCGACCCACGGGGCAAGGTTCGACCAAACCGGAACGCCCCTGAACAGTATTACCAATAACCCGTTGAAAATATTCAATACCGAACTTAACGGCAATGTACTCAGGGTCTTTGAATAAGATATGATTGTACTGGAATGAAATTTGCTGCTATGTGCCTATACAAGTACACGTAAATTATGGTAAAGCATCCATTAGAGCAAAAAATAACCGAGAGTCGAAATCATGGAGGGCGGACTATTTATGCGGTATTATGTATTTTGTTCTTGGTCAACTTATCATTTTCACAATATGGCACAAAGAATCTGGAAATAGCGTATCGCACCATAACCAGAGGCTCTTATCAGCTTTTGGAGTTGAACGAAGACTTCATCATATTTACCAAAAAAAGTGCTGGGAAAACTGTTGATACGCTTAAAATGGATGGAAAAAAATGGAAAGCCATAGCAGAAACGGTAGAGACCCTTAAATTAAAGGAATTCCCATATTTGGTGGCTCCATCTGATAGGCGGAAACATGACGGTACGGCACATGCAAAACTCAAAGTTTATTTCAGGGGACAGCTATGCGAATCAACAGGTTTTGATGACGGGAACCCTCCCGAAACCATTAAGGAGTTGGTCGAATTGGTAGAGGAACTTAAACCTAACTAAATTGAACAGACCACATAGATTTCTAAAGGAGATAATGTCTTAAAATATGTTAAACAAAAAAAGAGTGTTAAAAATTTTGTAGTTTTGCAATGGTTTATGAAAGTATTTTGTTTCAAAATAGTATCCTTTTCAATGGCACTAATTGTGCTGTTTTCCACTTTTTCGTTCACAATGAACAGTCACTATTGTGGTGACTATCTTGTGGATTCGGCCTGGTTTGTAGAAGCCGAAACGTGTGGTATGTCGGTAGCCAAAGACCAACATTCACATGAGAACTCCTTTATGAAAGATGGTTGTTGTAATGATGTGACTTGGACCATTGATGGTCAGGACGACCTCAAAATTACCTTTGAGGATTTGACCCACGAGCAGCAATTGTTCGTTGTTTCATTTATCTATTCGTATATAAATCTTTTCGAGGGGCTCAAAACCAAAAATAATGCGTTTGGAGACTACTCGCCCCCTCCATTGATAAAGGATGTTCAGGTCCTTCATCAGACTTTCCTTATTTGATATTAAGTAATTGAATCTTTGAGCCCAGCGATGGTATCGCTTTGGGCTAAACCCTTTTTGTTGATTTTTTCAGCACATCTTTCAATTATTTAATCATCAATACCATGCTAAACAAAACAATTCGTTATTTTCTTGAAAACAGGTTGATAACATTTATGTTACTCCTTGCCTTTATATTTGGAGGAATCATAACTGCCCCATTTAACTGGGAACTTTCCTGGATGGACCGGAGCCCAGTACCTGTAGACGCCATTCCCGACATTGGGGAGAACCAGCAGATAGTCTTTACAGAATGGATGGGGCAATCACCACAGGATATAGAGGACCAGATCACCTATCCACTTACAACGGCCCTGCTTGGTATCCCTGGAGTAAAGACCATTCGCAGTAATTCCATTTTTGGTCTTTCAAGTATCTATATCATTTTCAACGATGATGTGGATTTTTATTGGAGTCGGACCAGGATTCTCGAAAAACTTAATTCGCTGCCACCCGGTACCGTTCCCAGTGAAGTAACCCCCGCCTTGGGGCCTGATGCCACGGCACTAGGCCAGGTATATTGGTACACTTTAGAGGGCAGAGACCCGAAAACCGGAAAACCCACAGGGGGTTGGGATCCACAAGAACTTAGGACCATTCAGGATTTTTATGTACGCTATTATCTGACGGCTTCGAGCGGTGTTTCCGAAGTCGCATCTATTGGTGGTTTTCTAAAAGAATATCAGGTGGAAATCGATCCCGATGCCATGAAGGCCAACAATGTCGATGTAGGGATGATCATGAATGCCGTTAAGAACAGTAACCTTGATATCGGCGCAAGGACTTTGGAGTTCAATAGGGCGGAATATCTTGTCAGGGGTTTGGGCTATATCAAAAACTTATCAGATTTGGAGGAGAGTGTGGTGACCGTTAGGGATAACGTTCCTATACGCATAAAGGATGTGGCCAAAATACAATTTGGCCCTGCAGGACGTAGGGGCGGTCTTGACAAAAGCGGTGTCGAGGCTGTAGGTGGTGTCGTTGTGGCCAGATATGGAGCCAATCCACAGGCTGTTATCCAAAACCTAAAGGATAAAATCCAAGAAGTTGCACCTGGTCTACCATCAAAGACGCTTGCAGACGGAACAGTTTCTAAAATAACTATTGTCCCCTTTTATGACCGATCAGGTCTGATACAAGAAACTTTAGGAACCCTGGAGCAGGCCCTATCACATGAAATATTGATTAGCATTTTGGTTGTAATCGTATTGGTGTTGAACTTGAGGGCATCGGTATTGATTTCAAGTATATTGCCCGTTGGCGTATTGATGACATTTATACTGATGAAATATTTTAATGTCGATGCGAATATTGTGGCATTATCCGGTATAGCTATCGCAATAGGGGTAATGATCGATGTTGGGATAGTTTTTACGGAAAACATTGTTAGGCATTTAGAAATGCCCGAAAACCATGGGGCAAGGGGCAAAAAATTGGTTCAGATTATATATGAGGCCACAGTCGAGGTTGCCTCTGCCGTAATTACAGCTCTTGCCACTACGGTTGTAAGCTTTCTGCCGGTATTTGCAATGCAAGCTGCGGAAGGAAAATTGTTCAGGCCCCTGGCATGGACCAAAACATTCGCTTTGATTTCGGCCCTGTTCATAGGAATTATGTTCATTCCTGCCCTTGCAAAAGTTATGTTTTCCATTAGAATCGATACAAAGAGAACAAGTCGAATATTTAATGCTATTTTAATCGGTTTCGGATTGGTTTTCCTTATTGGATATGGAAGCTTCATTTCACTGGCCTTAATAGCCATTGGCATAAATAATTTACTCACTCAGGTACCAAACTGGAGCGGACTTAACGGGAAGATAAGATTGCCCTATTCTGAAAAACTGGCCAATTATATCAATATAGTCATAGCCATTATGGTTTTGGTTTATTTATTGACCATTGAATGGATGCCTTTGGGAGTTTCTAACTCAACATTTGTCAATTTCATCTTCGTTATGGTTATTATTGGCTTGGTTCTTGGCGCATTAATGGGAATAGTGCATTATTATAAAAGAATCTTAATCTGGTGTTTGAACAATAAATGGAAGTTTTTGTTTATCCCAATCTTTGTTGTTTTTCTTGGGATGAGTATATGGCTGGGGTTTGGAAAAATCCTTGGCTTTATGCCTGAATTTGCCAAGGATAACGTAGTTTGGAATAAATTGGACAAAACCTTCCCAGGACTGGGCAAAGAATTTATGCCAGCATTGGATGAGGGTTCTTTCCTGTTAATGCCAACGACAATGCCACACTCCAGTATTACTGAAAACATGGAGGTCATTGCAACAGTTGACAAGCATTTGAACTCTATACCGGAAATAGCATCCGCTGTGGGTAAATGGGGTCGTGTCAATTCGGCCTTGGATCCTGCACCTACCTCCATGTACGAGAACACCATTAATTATCTGCCCGAATACGTTTTGGACGAAGATGGCCATCGAATGCGCTTTAAGGTAAACGATGATGACGCTTTCGTTTTGAAAGATGGTTCCACCTATAAATACGGTGAAGATGATTTCAGAAGAATTGGTGTTGAACAACTCATTGAGGACGAGGATGGTGAAAATTTCAGACAATGGCGGGAGCATATTAAGAAGCCAGATGATATATGGAATGAAATCGTTAAGCATTCCAAATTCCCTGGGCTTACGTCGGCACCTAAGCTTCAGCCCATTCAAACGCGTTTGATCATGCTTTCGACGGGTATGCGAGCACCTATGGGGATAAAGGTCTTTGGCCCCACACTTGAGGTTATTGAGAAAGTTGGTTTTGAGCTTGAAAAAATCCTGCAAGAAGTTCCTAGTGTGAACCCAGCTACTGTCTTTGCCGATAGGGTGGTGGGAAAACCATACTTGGAAATCCGACTTAACAGACGGGCCATGTCACGATATGGATTGACCATCAAAGATATGCAAATGCAACTATCCGTTGCAGTCGGGGGCAGGCAATTGTCCACTACCGTAGAAGGCAGGGAACGGTTTCCCGTTCGGGTTCGGTATGCAAGGGAGTTCAGGGACAACCCTGATGACCTAAAGAAAATCTTGATTCCAACACCTGCAGGTGTTCAAGTTGAATTGGGGGAACTGGCCGATATAGAATATGTACGAGGACCACAGGTCATTAAAAGTGAGGACACGTTTTTAACAGGCTATGTCATATTCGATATGAAGGAGGGTTATGCAGAAACCAACGTTGTAGAAGATGCCCAAGCCTTGATCGAAGCCAAAATGGAAAGCGGAGAATTTCAATTACCCGCAGGGGTAACCTTTCGCTTTACGGGAAATTATGAAAATCAGATCAGGGCCTCAAAACGGTTAATGATCGTAGTGCCCATTTCTTTGATAGTCATCTTATTGATATTGTATTTCCAGTTTAAATCAATGACCCCATCGTTAATGGTATTCTCAGGAATATTTGTGGCTTTTGCTGGTGGTTTCATTATGATTTGGCTCTACGGTCAGGATTGGTTCTTAAACTTTAGCGTTGCTGGAATGGATATGCGAAACCTGTTTCAACTGCATACTATAAATCTTAGTGTTGCTGTCTGGGTCGGTTTTATAGCACTTTTTGGAATCGCTACCGATGACGGAGTGATTATGGGCACATATCTTATGCAAACGTTCGAAAAGGAAAAGCCGAAGACGATAGATGAAATAAGAACTTCCGTTTTGCATGCGGGCTCCAAAAGGGTTCGTCCCGCAATGATGACGGCGGCCACGGCAATTATCGCCCTAATCCCTGTACTTGCAGCTACCGGTAAAGGTTCAGATGTGGTTGTCCCAATGGCCATTCCCACCTTCGGCGGAATGCTATTGCAGGTAATGACCATGTTCGTTGTACCGGTATTATACAGTATGTGGAAAGAGAAAAATTTAAAAAAACAATTAAAAGAAAGCAATGCTTAGATTTACAAAGATAGTTTCAAAAAGGGATGCCATTTTTTTTATGCTATTTCTTTTAACGATAGGCCCCTCCCTTTTTGGTCAATCCGACCTAGAAGGATACCTGAAGTTTGCGGCCGAGAACAATCCAGGGCTTAGAGCAAAGTTCAACGACTATCTGGCGGCAATGGAAAAGGTGCCACAAGTAGGTGCTCTGCCCGATCCTACGGTCGCGTTTGGATATTTTATACAACCGGTCGAAACTAGGGTGGGACCCCAAGAATGGCGCTTCAACTTGGCGCAAAGTTTTCCATGGTTCGGCCTTTTGGGCGCCAAGGAAGATGTGGCCACTGAATTGGCCAATGCCAAATATGAGGATTTTGAAAACACAAAAGCCAATTTGTTCTTTGAAGTGAAGACGGCTTATTACAACTATTACTTTATCGAAAAAGCCATCGAGATTACAGAGGAGAACATGGAAATCCTCAATATCTTCAAAAGATTGTCCTTGGTCAAAATCGAGGCCGGAAACGCCTCAGTTGTGGATGAGCTCAGGGTAGAGTTGGAACTGAACGATCTTGAAAACCAATTGGCGCTATTTAGGGATACTAAATACGTTTTACAGGTAAAATTCAACAACTTGTTGAATACCGATGAGCAGGCTCCAATTACCGTTCCGGCTACCTTATGGCAAGACGAACTACCTGAGGGACAGTTGAATATTCTTGATGAGATTTATGCCTCCAACCATCAATTGAAGGCAATCGAGCACCGGCTGAACGCCTTTGTAAACCAAGAGGAGGTGGCCACAAAGGAAGGGCTTCCTAAATTCAATATAGGATTGAGTTACACTATCGTTGGTGAAAATGACATGTCAACAGCGGTCGATAACGGAAATGATGCCTTTGTTTTTCCTTCCGTCGGCATATCTATTCCCCTATACCGCAAAAAGTATAAGGCCATGGTCAAGGAGGCTGAATATTTGCAGGAGGGCGAGATATTAAGAAGGGAAGACAAGAAAAACGATCTTACAACCATTTACGAAAACACCTCAAAAGACTTCAATGATGGCGATAGAAGGATCGCACTGAACAAAAAGCAGTCCGAAATTGCAAAAAAGGTATTGGATATACTTATTACTTCCTATTCCACGGATGCCAAAGATTTTGAAGAGGTTCTTCGAATAGAAAGGCAATTGTTGAAATACGAGTTGTCCTATCAAAGAGCATTGGCCGATAAAAATGCCGCAGTGGCATTCATATACTATTTACTAGGAAATTAAATTTTTAAAAAAACAAGACATGAAAAATTTTCAGAAATACAGAAACTATTTGATCGCTGCCGGTATTCTAATCGTTGGTATACTAATAGGAAACCTCTTTTCTGGTGGAGATTCAGAAACTACACACAAAGATGGTGAGCATGAATATGTTCAAGACCCTGAGACCCAGTTGTGGACTTGCTCAATGCATCCCCAGATTAAAATGGAGAAGCCTGGAAACTGTCCTATTTGCGGTATGGAATTGATTCCGTTGGAGGAATCTTCGAGTTCTTCGGAGAGCATTGCTTCCAATGAAATAGTGATGACAGAGGAAGCCATCCAATTGGCCAACATACAGACAACCGTTGTGAAAGAATCCAACGCGGCCAAAGAGATTCGCCTATTGGGTCGTGTGAAACCGGACGAGAGACGTTTATTTTCGCAGGTATCACATATACCGGGGAGGATAGAGCGCTTGTATGTCAACTTTACAGGAGAAAAAGTATATGCGGGGCAAAAGATAGTCCGTATTTATTCTCCCGAATTGATTTCCGCACAAAAAGAGCTTTTCGAGACCATTAAATCGAAAGATGTGTATCCACAGCTGTACACGGCTTCAAGAAATAAACTGAAGCTTTGGAAGCTATCGGACAAACAAATAGATGCTATTGAGAAATCAGGAGATGTTCAGGAACAGATAGATATTTTGTCCGACCATTCAGGTTATGTAATGAAAAGAAATGTAGAGTTAGGTGATTACATTATGGAAGGACAAACATTATTTGAAATTGCAAATTTGAGTACAGTTTGGGTCATGTTCGAGGCTTATGAATCCGATATTGCTTGGATCGATATCAATGACAAGGTGACCTTCACGATTCAGGCGCTCCCCGGAAAGACCTTTGCCGGAAAAGTCACCTATGTAGACCCTTTTGTTTCTTCCAGTACCCGGGTCGCTAAAGTCAGGGTAGAAGTCAAAAACCCCAACAACAAACTTTTGCCTGAAATGTATGCCAATGGCCTTATAGAGGCAGAGATGTCAAATGTCGATGATGCGATAATCATACCAAAATCATCCGTGCTATGGACAGGCAAACGGGCCGTGGTATACGTCAAGGTTCCCCATGAAAAAACTATCTCGTTCGTTTACAAGGAAATTGAACTGGGAGCGGACATGGGTGATTATTACATCGTTGAATCAGGATTGGAAGCGGGTGAAGTTGTGGCGACTAACGGTGTGTTCAGAATCGATGCCTCGGCTCAGTTGGTAGGCCAAAAAAGCATGATGAATCCCGAAGGTGGGGTAGTGATGACCGGACATAATCATGGAGGTATGGATATAGGTGGAGAAAAAGAGACGGAAGGTGAAATGAGGTCAAATGAATCCATGGACCATTCTGAAATGCCCAATGACACAGACCACAGCCGTATGGAAAAAAGATTGGAGGTGTCAGAAACCTTTAAGGAGCAGCTTGAAAAAGTCTTTGGCAACTATCTAGATATTAAGGACGCCTTAGTAAAAGATGATGCCAACACAACCAAAAAGCACGCCGATGAATTATTGGTTTCCTTAAAAAAGGTCGATATGAAACTTTTGAGCGACCATGAGGCCCACAATCATTGGATGACCATTTCAAATGAAATCAAATCGTCATCAGAGGCCATTGGTAAAACTTCCAATATTGAAAAGCAAAGGGGGCACTTTAAGCATCTGTCGGCCCATTTATCAAAGGGTGTACGTCTTTTTGGAGTAAACAAAGAGGTGTTCGAACAATTCTGTCCCATGGCAGATAATAACCAAGGGGCCTATTGGCTCAGTCTGGAAGAAACGATAAAAAATCCCTATATGGGCAGTAAAATGCTGACCTGCGGCACAACTGAATCCACCATTGTCGAATGATGGGTAAAATCGATTGAAAGTAAAATTTTGAAAATATGGGTTTGAAGGAGATTAAAGCATTCATAAGAGAAAAAAAACTTGGGGAGGTGGCCAAGTACCTAAAACAAGACCACTTCTGCTGTTTCACGGTATTTAAGGGAGAAGGTGTCGGAGATTATGTAGATCCTGAAGAACAATTTCCAAGTTTACGGTTTCCGTTTTTGCACCAAAAAATCATCAAAATTGAAATAGTCTGTAATGCCATGGATGTTGATACAATCATCAAAGTTATCAGAGAACATGCAAAAACAGGCAAAAGCGGTGACGGCCTCATTTATGTGAGCAGTGTTGATTACAGCATCAAAATCCGCAACGGTGAGCATAGCGATGGAAAGAATTAAGATAAGAACAAAAAAATAAGAATGGAATGAGAATATTACTATCAGGCTTTTTGATTTTGACCTTTTTGGGCTGTAAACCAGAAAATAAAAAAACAGTACACCAACATACGCAAGAAGCAGTGACCACTTTGCCGAATACCAAAGCATCTGAATCACCCCAGATAGGTTCGCAGGTACCCACTGAGCAGGTCTGTATGGTCAACGATGCCTACATGGGCAAATTGCAGATACCCGTTCCCGTCAATGGAAAAACATACTATGGCTGTTGCCAGATGTGTGTTAAGACGTTGAATGAACATGATGAAGCTAGAACAGCGCTTGACCCGTTTAGCAAACAACGGGTAGATAAAACCGAGGCATTTATTGTTCTAATGGGCATGGATGGTAAGGTGGCCTACTTTGAATCAGAGGAAAATTTTTTAAAGTTTAAAGAAGTTGGCCGAATGAACCATTAAGAGAAGTTTCCATAGCAAAATTGAAATTTTTTCTATTACCATCTTACAGAAAAATGGATAAAAATGATTGGAATAGAACACAAAACATGAAATGATGGACATGTATTGGTGGGCTTTGGGTTTTGGTATCCTCGTGTTGATAATATCATTGGTCGTGGGAAGGTTCAAAGGATGGTTGGACCGTTCAGAGCGATGAAAGGCTTTGATTGAAAAGATGGGGCGTTCAAACCCTATGTTATATTACGAACAGAGAAAGTAAATGAGACAACTTCAATATCAATCAAGCCAATAGAGATACAAACGAAGTGGTAATATGAGATAATTATGAATTTGAAAAATTGAAATGAAAAATATGTTAAAGAAAATCACAATATTATTGGGACTCCTCATTTCAAGCTCGGGTATTATTGCCCAAGTAGGCACAAACGGTTCGGATAGGAAGGAAGAAGGACGCACTATAAAGGAATATAACCTTACTATAGAAGAAAATAAAATGACGCTTGGGGGTGTAAGCTCAAAAGCAATGACCATCAATGGTAGTATTCCAGGACCTGTTCTAGAATTTGATGAGGGAGACCTTGCCATAATCAACGTAACCAATAAAATGGATGAAGAAACCTCAGTGCATTGGCACGGTTTGATACTTCCCAATTTTTACGATGGTGTACCCTATTTAACCACGCCACCTATTAAACCCGGAACAACTTTCCAATACAGAATACCCATCAACCAATCGGGCACGTATTGGTACCATTCCCATACAATGTTACAAGAGCAAAAGGGTGTTTATGGGTCTATTATCATTCATCCAAAAGAAAAAACTCTGGAATACGATACAGATTTGGTGGTGGTTTTGTCAGATTGGACCTATGAAAAACCAATGAATGTATTACGAAACCTTAAAAGAGGTAACGAGTGGTATCAAGTTAAAAAAGGTACTGCGGTTCCTCTAAGCAGGGTCATTTCAGAAGGAGCTCTTGGTGCCCAGCTTAAATTTTGGAGAGACCGTATGGAAGGTGCTGACATAGCAGATATCTATTATCCTGCCTTTCTAACCAATGGAAAGTCGTTAGCGGAATATCCAGAATTCAAGCCAGGTGAAAAAGTACGGCTTCGCTTCATCAATGCATCGGCTTCTACCTATTATTGGTTGGATTTTGGTGGCGGAAACCCTATGGTGGTATCTAGTGATGGTATCGACGTACAACCAGTGTCCAAAAGCCGATTTCTATTTGGTATAGCCGAAACGTATGATGTTATTGTCACAATTCCCGAAGGCACTTTAGAAGTTACTGCAACGGCTCAAGATGGTTCGGGTCATACCTCTATACAATTAGGCAATGGAACCCTATATCCAGCCAAAAGAATTGGTAGGCCTGATAAAGTAGAGATGATGAAGGATATGGCCAAAATGGATATGAAAATGGGAGCCCCTGCAATGGTGGGCAACAAAAAAAAGAAAACGCCAGAAGTCTTGATGCAGAAGTACGGGATGAATATGGATATGAAGGATGGCAAAATGGGTAATCAAATGGATATGAAGGCAAACGACCATATGGGCCACGATATGTCTATGATGCAAAAGGACACCGTGTCTTTCAATTACAGCACACGTAAAACCTATTTCAACTACGACTTTTTAAAGGCAACCGAAAATACCACATTCAAGGCCAACTTACCCGTAAACGATATTCTGTTGAACCTGACCGGAAATATGCAACGCTATGTTTGGAGTATGAATGGCGTACCACTTTCAGAAACTGATAAAATAAAAATCAAAAGTGGCGAAGTAACCCGAATAACACTCAACAATCTAACGATGATGCACCACCCAATGCATTTGCACGGTCATTATTTTAGGGTCGTTAACGAAAATGATGAACGTTCACCATTAAAGCATACCGTCAATGTACCGCCAATGCAGAAAGTGGTTATAGAGTTCTACAACGAAGAGTATGGAGATTGGTTCTTTCATTGTCACGTACTATATCATATGATGGGCGGTATGGCAAGGGTGTTTAGTTATGATACCCCAAGAGATAAAAGAATGGAAGATTTTCCCGTTCAAAAACTCATCGATGAAACAGACCATTACTATTCTTGGGGATTGTTGCGTGCAGGCTCAAACTTTAATGAACTCTTTTTAACCTCTAGCAATATCCGTAACGAATTTGGATTACGATCAGAATTCGATTATGACAAAAATCTTGAAGCTGAAGTAAATTACAACAGGTATCTCAATGATTGGGTGCGTCTCTATGTAGGTGTTAATACCGAAACCGAAATACCAAATTCCTTCGATGAGTTCAATACAGTTGGTCTTATTGGTGTAAAATACTTTACACCTTATAGATTCAATGTAGATGTGAGTATGGATAACCAGCTACGCCCAAGGGTACGTCTGGATAGAGAGTTATTGATTTTTCCCAGAATTTTTCTGGAAGGCGAATACGAATATAGAGCAGATTTTGGATGGGTCAATGATTTAGGAGATAGCTCTTTTGAGAGCGAAACACAATGGTTGGTAGGTCTTTCGTACATCCTCTCTAGAAATTTTTCAATACAGGGTAACTATAACAACCGATATGGTTGGGGTGGTGGACTTTTGGCAAGATTTTGATAATTAAAAAGCATAATTATGATGTACATGTGGATTATAATATGGGCAGTGATGGTCTTAGGAATAGTACTTCTTGCTAGTAAAAATGGAATTAAAATCCTCAAGAGAGAAAATCCTGAAGAAACTATGAACAGACGGTATGCCAATGGTTAACCCTCAAAGAAAGAAAACGAATCATTAATTCAAGACAATAAAAATATGAACTATTATTTCAATACAACCCTTAATGAAGATTTTGAAAAAGTCATTGACAGGGTAACCGAAGAACTGAAAAAAGAAGGTTTCGGTATTCTGACTGAAATCAATGTAAACGAGACCTTAAAGAAGAAGTTGGATATAAACTTCAGGCGGTATCATATTTTAGGTGCTTGCAATCCCCCCTATGCCCACCAAGCCCTTGAGACAGAAGATAAAATCGGAACAATGCTTCCTTGCAACGTGATTGTTCAGCAAAAGGACGATGGAACCGTTGAAGTCGCGGCTGTCAACCCATTGGCCTCGATGCAAGCCGTTGAAAACGAAAAATTGGGCAAAGTGGCAGAAGATATAACTGAAAAGTTAAAAAACGTCATTAATAAACTTACTTAATCTTAAATCAAATCAAAATGAAAAAAGCAAATGTAACAACTGGAATTTTGGCCATGGCAATCATAACCCTATCGGCCACATCTTGTAAAGACAAGAAAAAAGAGCAAGAAAGCCAAGAAGGCCACCATACCGAACAAATGGAAGAGGGTGGCCACATGGATGGTACAATGGAAGACCATTCCAAAATGGATCACGGCAAAATGAGCCATGATGAAATGACAATGATGTCATCTGAAGTGATCGCCGACTATCTCACGCTCAAAAATGCCCTTGTGTCCGATGACAAAGATGGGGCCGCAAAGGCGGGTGAAAAGTTGGAAAGCAGTCTAAAGCGCTTTGATATCGGCAAGTTCGGAGATGAGCTGCAAGATGAGTTGAGAGACATCGTTGAAGATGCCACAGAGCATGCTGAACATATCGCGAAAAGTGATATCGGGCACCAACGTGAACATTTTGATGTCTTGAGCAAAGATGTCATTGACCTTTTGGCCATCACAGGTTCAGATCGGACGCTTTATCAGGCCTATTGCCCTATGTACAACAATAACAAAGGGGCGCAGTGGCTAAGTGCTTCCAAAGAGATCAAGAATCCCTATTATGGAAGCAAGATGATGACCTGTGGGGAGGTACAGAAGGAAATCAAATAAATGAAAGTGCTAAAACTCATAGGGATTGTCCTTCTCGTTGGGCTTGTGATAATTCAGTTCTTTCCCACCAACCGCAACCAAAGCGATATGGTTCCGATCACCGATTTTATGCTGGTCAACAATGTCCCTACGGAGTTGGAGGAAATGGTCAAGACTTCCTGTTATGACTGCCACAGCAACAACACCAACTATCCGTGGTACAATAAGGTACAGCCCATAGCTTGGTTTTTGCAGGGCCATGTCGAAGACGGAAAGGCAGAACTGAACTTCAACGAGTGGGACGATTACTCTGAGCGGCGCAAAAAGAGCAAGTTAAGGTCCATTGTCAGCCAAGTGGAAGAGGGTGAGATGCCCTTGGCCTCCTATACCCTGATACATGGTGAGGCAAGGTTGTCAGATGCAGAAAAAAAGACCTTAATTGGATTTATGACAAAACTTAAAGATAGTCTATAAAGTACAGCAATGAATAATATTAGAATGATATTGGCTTGTTTTCTTTTGACAGGAGCCACGATTTCAAGTGCCCAGCAGAAGATACAATTGAACCACGACCATAGTAAAATGGAAAAGAAACAGGTAGTGGTCGAATTCAGCGATGAAAATGTTGCTGATGCCTATGAACATTATGAGCATCTCAAAAATGATTTGGTCGGGTCCAACCCAGGCGATGCCAAGAAAGCGGCGATGATGTTGGGCAAAGCCCTTGCTAAAATTGAGGGAGCGGAAACAGCTTTGGCAGTTTCGGCCCAGATAGCGGAAACCGATGATGTGCAATCGCAGCGGAAGGCATTTTCAAAATTGAGCGAAGCAATGGAATCTATTGTGAGGAGTAGCATAAAATCAGGCAAAATCTATAAGGACTATTGCCCGATGGCATTTAAAGAAGGAGCTTATTGGCTTTCGTCCATCGAGGATATCCGTAATCCGTATTATGGAGCGCGAATGTTGAATTGTGGAAAGATAGAAGAAGTAATCCAATGATAGGCTCACCTGTTGGGGAAGGGAAGATTTGAGAGGGCGATTAGTTAATGAAGCCCTTCCCCTAGCAGGTACAGCACGAAATTTTTGTAATCAAAACCAGAAGCCTGAACCAAGTATGGATACACTCAGCATAGCTATTCTTATCATCCCGACCATTGTTCTTCTATTGGTAGTATTTGCTTATGTTCATTTTAAGGGGAAAGTCACCGATGTAAAAGAATATCGGCGGTACGTACTCAACATAGCTTTCACTGCTTTTACGGTCAACCTGCTTTGGGAAATTGCCCATGGCACTTTGTACGAAGGGTTCGAATATGACTTGAAGCACATTGCATTTTGTACCCTCGCATCGGTTGCCGATATGCTCATGGTGCTCTTGCTTTTTTTTGGTTTTGCAATAGTTTACAAAGACCTTTTTTGGATCGGGAGATTGAACACTCAAAGGCTGGTACTGCTAATTGCTGTTGGAACCATAGGTGCAATTTTGGCTGAAATATGGCATACAGGTAGGGGAGATTGGGCCTATGCGGCCAACATGCCTCTCCTTCCTTTTGTAAAAGTAGGGGTGTCTCCTGTGGTACAGTTTGCGCTATTGCCATGGCTGATATTTTCAGCTGTGGTAAAAAAGATGAAAAAGTCCTAGGTAGCTATCGCATTGAAAGCATGAATGGTTGGTTAGTTAGTTGACAATGTAGGTGTCTACCTAGGCAAAATTATAAGGACAAAGTCCTGTTATGGGAGGGGAGGTTTTGATTGATGGTTAGTGTTGGCATCCCTTCCCTTGACAGGCACAATTAGAAAGAAACAATGAAAGATTGTTGTAGCGACGATATTGGTGCAAAAGGCGGATTCACTTCTAAAATGAAAAAGTGGTTTGCCTATTCTATTTACATGTTGGCCGCACTGTTGTTTTTGGCCGCTCTGATTTTCCAAATGCTTGGCATGGGATTTTAAATTGAAATTTGGCTATGGAACACACTGAAAACATAACACATGGCAACGCTTTTTACCGTCAACTATTTTTAAAAGCATTGCCTACCATTGTTTTGGTATCAGCACTTGGGCTTTTTGAGGTGGTGCTACCACAAATTATGTCCAAAACCGTGTGGATTCAGATAGTGGTTGTTATGGCACTGCTAAAATCATTTTTTATTGTTAGGCTGTCATTCAACCAACTTTCCAAAATTATTGGTCAAAGTCACTTGCTTAGCCATGTCTTGGTATTGTTCGGCTTGCTCATAACCCTTATAGTACTATCCTTTGCCACTGGTTTTTTTGCAATTTATTTAATTGATAACGAAAGTTTTAAGATAGGTAACATAGGCTATGATTCCACCTTTGCCTTGTTTTTTGAATTTCTTTATTTCAGCCTTATAACCTTTTCATCCGTTGGTTACGGTGATGTGGTGCCCCTTTCACTAGAGGGCAAGTTTTTGGCCATGCTGGAGATAGTGTTGCGATTCTTTGTCTTGGTATTTGGCATTGCCAATATCAATCGGATCCATGTCGGGGAAGAGGAAAACAGTAACGATAAAACCAAAATAAATGAGAACATCTAAAATCATCTTGACTAGCATTCTAACAATAATGCTTGTCTCAGCAAATGCCCAGGAACAGCTTATATCACAGGAAAAAGAGGCTATCATAAAGGTTATGAAGGCCTATAAAAGTGCTTTGGAAAACAAAACCACCGAAGGCACATTTGAATTGTTCTCGGTTGATTCAGAAGTGTACGAGCAAGGTGGCATTGAAGGCACCTATGCCAATTATATTGAGCATCATCTAGGGCCCGAACTGTCACATTTCAACCGATTTGAATTCTCCGACTATACCATTCAAGTCGAGGTAGGTCTTCCTTATGCCTTTACTACGGAAACGTACACCTATACCATAGAGCTGCAATCTGAAAAAGGCGCATCGCCCCGTATTATTAACAGAAAAGGGGTGGCCACCTCAATCCTTAAAAAAATAGATGGAAAATGGAAAATAATAAAAACCCATTCATCTTCAAGAAATACGAAGTAACAACCGATGAGTAGATATATTTCAATTAGTATAGTGTTCGGTCTTCTTCTTATTACCAGTTGTAAAGAGAAGAAAACCGAGCCATTGCCAGAACAGCCAAAAGAAACAACAACACCCGAACCACCAAAAAAAGTATTGAGCCCCCATACTTCAACAATGACAATGATAGGTGATGCTCACATACACATAGACTATTCATCACCAGGGGTTAGGGATAGAATTATTTTTGGCGGTTTATTGGCTTATGACCAAGTCTGGCAGGCAGGAGCGCATATGGCTACTTGGATTGAAACAAACAAAGATTTGGTAATCAACAACAAAATACTTCCGGCCGGGAAATATGGGTTTTTTACGATTCCGTCAAAAGAAGAATGGACCATCGTTTTCAATTCCAATTGGAACCAACACGGAAAAGATGAGTATGATGAGAAGGAAGATGTTGTTCGTTTTAAGGTAAGACCCGTGATTTCAGATGAAGTAACCGAACATCTTGAATATCAAATCAACAAGGTTAATGAAAAAGAAGGTACAATTTCATTGAGTTGGGAGAAAGTATCTATAAAATTCAACTTTAAGGTAAATCAATAATATGGTAAATAGGCACTCAGCCCTGAAAATAAGAAAAGTACATCGGTATCTTGGAATTTTCTTAGGAATCCAGTTTCTGATGTGGACCATCAGCGGAATATATTTTAGCTGGACGGACATTGACGAGATACATGGAGACCATTTCAAAAAGGAGAAAGTAAGCCAAACCGGATTCAGCAACCTGTTGGGCACACAAAGTCTCCAACTACAGGATCCAATAGAATCATTGCGGTTGTTGGAAATTGCTGGAGAACCCTATTATTGGATCAATGAAGCCCAACTATACAATGCAAAAACTGGAGAATTAAAAACAAAGGTCACGGAACAAGAGGCCTTACAGGTTGCGGAAAGATATATGCTACCTGAGTTGAAAGTGTCGGATATCCAAGTGATAAACACAGTAAGCGACCACCACGAGTATAGGGGCAGGCCCTTGCCCGCATACGAAATCTCGTACAATACCCCACAGAACCTAAAGGCTTATGTAGCGGTTGAAAATGGTGCGTTTCAAACGGTTCGACACCGCAATTGGCGCTGGTTCGATTTTCTCTGGATGACCCACACCATGGATTATGATACAAGGGACAATTTCAATACGTTATTGCTTCGAAGCTTTTCACTTTTGGGGCTGATAACCGTGCTCAGTGGATTCTTGTTATGGTTTATTAGTTCCCCTACGGTAAGAAGATTAAAGAAGGTAAGAAAAGTTGATTGATGTATGGACGAAGATTAACCAGATTGCACTGAAAAACCAAAGTTTTTAAAAAGGAAAATTCTTAAAGATGAAAGATAAGGGGCAGGATAAGAAAAAAGAGCAGGAATTGTTGCCTTCGGAAAGAGTTTCATGGCACAAGGAAGGCCTGTATGTTTTTATCTCAATTTTAATACTGTTTGCCGTACACATATTGGTTACGCTTATTCTAGGTGCCCTGTTAGGAAAGTAAACATTCCAGAATTATGATGGTGGGCTATGGCCATAGCCTACCCTGATGAATCATTGCAGATGGAATAGTTCAGAAATGATTGCTAAAATTTTTTGATGATGAGTGAGATTCGGAGGAGAAGAAGAAAGGAAGAAAGGAATCTAAAAAAAGTCAAACCAAATCCTGAAAAAGAAAGAAAGGACAGGAGGATAAAAATATATGGTATTTTGGCCTTGGTGTTGTTCTTTATTTTAGCACTAATTGCTATTTTCTTTAAAGCGATATGGGAGTTCAGAGCTAAATATGGCGCCTAATTTTTATGTTGTGAAAACAGTATTGTATATAAAAAATATGGTTTGCCCACGGTGTATTATGGCAGTAGAAGGTATTCTGGACAAAATGGGGATTCCGTACACAACCGTTTCTTCGGGTGAAATAACCTTAAAAGAGGAGCTTATGGGTGAAATCAAAGAAGATTTAAACCATAGACTTGAAAAAGTAGGTTTTACCATTATCAATGATCGCAAAAGCCAGCTCATCGAACAGATGAAAAATTTGGTAATAGAAAAGGTTCATGGTTCTAAATCATTGGAAGGGGTCAAATGGCCCGAATACATTGCCAATGTGCTGAATCTAGATTATAAATATTTAAGCTCCTTATTCTCATCAGTCGAGAGCATCACCTTTGAGCAATATATCATCCATCAAAAGATTGAAAAGGTCAAAGAACTGCTTGTTTATGATGAAGTCAACCTTAAAGAAATAGCCTATCAGTTAGACTATAGTAGTATAGCCTATTTGAGCAACCAATTTAAAAAAGTGACCGGAATGACACCTACCCAATTTAAGAAAGGTGCCATTCAAAATAGAAAATCTTTAGATGATATTTAATTTCTACCATTAGGGCCGCAATAACCTCTAAAGACAGCCATTACCCCATTTGCTCTGAATAAATAGCGTTATTATCAAATGGGTCAAGGTTCGTCTTTTTACGAACAACAGGCATTTGTAAAAAGCATTATTTTCAATCCAACTATTTGAAACCACCTTTAGGAGCAAAGACTACAATTAATAAACCATAGCATGAAAAGAACATACGAAATAAAGGGAATGACCTGTAACGGCTGTAGAGGGCATGTCGAAGACACACTTTTAAATGTAGCGGGAGTGGCCGATGTATCGGTCGATTTAAAAAATACGGCAGCGACCGTAGAGTCACAATTTGAAGTGCCGCTGGAAAATTTACAAAAAGCTTTGGAAAATAACGGAGGACAATATAAAATACAACCCAAAAATAAAGTCGGTCAAACCTGATATGGGATAGTTTAGAAGAGATTAACGGTCAGGCTAAAATAGTATGGGAACGATGCAATAATCGAAAGTCAACGAATAATCACAATAACCAGATAAAATATTCACAATGGAAGAAAATCAAAAGAAACACGATAATTATTTAAAGTTTTTTGCAATGGTTGGCACCTCAATGGTCGCCATGTTTTTTTTAATGTACACACACTCCTACCAGATCATTGACCATTTTTGGTACAGTGAGACCCGTTTTTTTATGACACTGATCATGGGCGGATCGATGGTCATTATTATGTTGCTCTATATGCTGCAAATGTATAAGGACCGAAAAAAGAATGCTTTGGTTTTAGGTTTGGGTGTTTTATTGATTGCAGGTGGAATATGGCTGGTCCGAAGTCAGGTTACAGTTTCTGGGGTTGACTATATGGAGGGTATGATTCCCCATCACTCCATTGCTATTTTGACGAGTAAGCGTTCTCAAATAAAGGATGTCAGGGTACGGGAGCTTGCCGATGAAATCATTAAAGCGCAACGTAGGGAAATAATGGAAATGCAGTGGTTAATCAATGATATCAAGGAAAATGGAATAGTGGAAACCGAAGCAGAGAAAGAAAAGCGGCCTATTCCCAAGTTTGAAGGATCTCTTACGGAGGAAACAAAGAATCTGAACGATTAAGAGAAGATAAGACCTGTATGGATTGTAATACTAAAGGTTTTCTAAAAATTATTTGTTCTCACTATTCGATAGGAATTTGATATTGGAGAACTTTTTTCGAACGTGTTTCCTAATTAAAAAAGGTCGATTGTTAGTTTAGAAAAGATCTTCGATGCATAATGACTGCTTGGTACTTCAGAAAATTCTACAACTCTTTCAGCAAATAACGTAACTGCTTTCCCAAGTTCTATTCCGAAATTTGTGTTATAAAAAATAAAGCAGCGGATGGAAACGACCAATATATTAGACACCAAACCCAAAGAACAAAAAACAGGAACAAAAAAATCCTTTCCAGTTACTGGGATGACTTGTGCCGCCTGTGCCAGTAGTGTGGAGTCGATTCTTTCCCATACCGATGGTGTAAACAAGGCCACCGTTAATTTTGCCAGCAATTCCGTGTTGGTAGATTATGATGCAAGTGTTTCCGAAGAAAAACTACAAAACGCGCTGCGTGAAGTGGGCTATGATATCATTATCGATGCCGAAGACCCAGCAGAAGCACAACAAGAGCTTCAGCAAAAGCATTACCAAGATATAAAATACCGTACCATTTGGTCAGCAATTTTAACGTTGCCCATCTTCATACTTGGAATGTTCTTTATGCAATGGGAACCTGGGAAATGGGTGTCATTGGTATTGACTATTCCTGTTTTATTTTGGTTCGGGCGTAGTTTTTTTATCAATGCCTTTAAACAAGCACGGTTCGCTAAGGCCAATATGGATACATTGGTCGCTTTGAGTACGGGTATGGCCTTTCTGTTCAGTGTTTTCAATACCCTTTTTCCAGAGTTTTGGCTAAGCCGTGGTATTGAACCGCACGTCTATTACGAAGCGGCCACGGTCATCATTACCTTTATTTCCCTTGGAAAATTATTGGAGGAAAGGGCAAAATCGAACACTTCATCCGCAATAAAGAAACTGATGGGATTACAGCCCAAAACGTTGAAGATTATTGAGGACGGTGAAGAAAAGGAGATTCCGATTTCCGAAGTTCAGGTTGGGCAGACCATCTTGGTGCGACCTGGTGAGAAAATTCCTGTGGATGGTGAAGTTTCAAAAGGGAGCTCCTATGTAGATGAAAGTATGATTACGGGTGAACCTGTTCCAGTACAAAAATCCAAAGAAGCGAAAGTGTTTGCTGGTACTGTTAATCAAAAGGGGAGTTTTCAATTTACGGCTGAGAAAGTTGGTGGCGAAACCCTGCTTTCCCAAATCATAAAAATGGTACAGGAAGCGCAGGGCAGCAAAGCCCCGGTACAAAAATTGGTGGATAAGATCGCTGGAATATTTGTTCCCATCGTATTGGCCATTTCGATTATCACCTTTATTGTTTGGATGTTCGTTGGGGGCGATAATGCATTCTCGCAAGCTTTATTGACCTCCGTAGCGGTATTGGTCATTGCCTGCCCTTGTGCATTAGGATTGGCGACACCAACTGCAATCATGGTAGGAATAGGAAAAGGTGCGGAAAACAATATTCTCATTAAAGATGCTGAAAGTCTAGAGCTTGGCCATAAAGTCAATGCAGTAATCCTTGATAAAACGGGTACGATTACCGAGGGTAAACCCTTGGTGACCGATATTCTTTGGGCTGAGAGTAATAAGGACATAAGGAAATACGAACTGATTCTTTTAGCGATTGAAACACAGTCCGAACATCCATTGGCCGAGGCCGTGGTCAACCATTTTAAGGAACAAAATGTTCAACCCACTGAAATTGCCTCTTTTGAAAGTATCACAGGGATGGGCGTTAGAGCCGAATTGGAAAATGGGACGCAGTATTTTGTAGGTAACCATAAATTAATGGTTGAGAATGACATTCAAATCGATGCTGCATTAAAAGAAGCATCCGAAAAGCTCGAAGACAAGGCAAAAACGGTCATATTCTTTGGCGATGATACGCACGTATTGTCAATCCTTGCCATTGCGGATAAGATTAAGCAAACATCCAAAAAAGCGATTGCCACACTACAGGATAAGGGAATTGAGGTCTATATGCTCACGGGGGATAACAACAAGACTGCTTCAGCGGTAGCCAAACAAGTAGGGATAACCAACTACCAAGGGGAAGTATTGCCCTCGGACAAAGCTGCTTTTGTAGAAAAATTGCAGGCAGATGGAAAAATAGTGGCTATGGTGGGCGACGGTATCAACGATTCCCATGCCTTGGCGCAGGCCGATGTAAGTATCGCTATGGGCAAAGGGTCTGATATTGCTATGGACGTCGCTAAAATGACCTTGATAACCTCAGATTTACAATCCATTCCCAAAGCGTTGCAATTGTCAAAGAGAACTGTTTTGGGCATCCGTCAAAATCTGTTTTGGGCATTTATCTATAATATTATCGGTATTCCGATAGCGGCAGGCGTGCTATATCCCATCAATGGCTTTCTGTTGGACCCAATGATAGCAGGTGCCGCTATGGCCTTCAGTAGCGTTTCGGTTGTCGCCAATAGCCTACGGTTAAAACAAATAAAACTATAACAATCATAAATTCAGAAACTATGAAAACTTTAAAATTCAAATCGAATATCAATTGCGGTGGTTGCGTCTCTAAAGTGACCCCATTTTTAAACCAACAAGAAGGGGTAGAGAGTTGGGAAGTGGACACCACTAATCCTGATAAGATATTGACCATTAAAAGTGATGGTGCTTCGGAAGAAGCAGTAAAAGCTACCTTACAAAAAGTGGGGTTTAAGGCAGAGTCTGTAGTGTAATACCCTCGATATGATATGGCTTACGTTATCCCCATAGGTGTCATTCTTCTTTTGATTGTTCACTTTTACAAAAAAGCACAACGGCGAAAGGTGCAGCCTTTTCCAGAGCATTGGCACGGGCTGTTGTTGGATAACGTGCTATACTATCGAAATCTTTCAAAGCAAAGGCAGACTGTATTTCAGCAGCGAATGATGCAATTTTTGAGTGAAGTCTATATTGATGGCGTACAATTGGAATTGCAAGAGCTCGACAAGATTTTGATTGCCGCAAGTGCTGTGATACCCGTTTTTGGCTTTCCAGAATGGCATTATACCAATTTGAGCGGAATACTGTTATACCCTGACAATTTCAATGAGGATTTGCAATTTAGTAGTAAAGATAAGTCGCGTAATATTGGCGGAATTGTGGGAAACGGACGTTTTGAAAAGCAAATGATATTATCCAAGAAAGCATTATATCATGGCTTCAAGAACCAAAGCGATAAAAATAATACGGGCATTCACGAATTTGTACATCTCATTGATAAACTCGATGATTTTACGGATGGAATCCCAGAACGGCTGTTGGAGCACCAATACACAATTCCATGGTTAAAACTGATCCATAAGGAAATGGAAGCCATCAATGCCAATAAATCCGATATTAGAAACTATGGCGGAACGAATGAAGCGGAATTTTTCGCCGTGGCCACCGAGTATTTTTTTGAACGACCTGATTTACTCAAGAGAAAACATCCTGAACTTTATAGGATGTTGGTCGATTGTTTTAGGCAGGAACCTGGAGTTTTAGAAAAGTAACCTTTTAAGAAACCGATTTTTTAGTCTTGGGAGGAAAATCACCACAATGTAATTCCAAATTTGGATGTTTTTCCTGAACATGCTAAAAGATGGATGCGTAGGTCTTTTCTATACTTTCAATTTCCTCTTGGGATAATTGATCAAATTCTTTTGTCCTTTTGTTTTTCGACAGTTTTCCGCTGTTTTGATTGAGAAGCTTGATCAACAGATCTACTTTGTTATCGGGCAAATTGACCAACGCATTGATTTGATGGGTCATTTGATCATATTTTTCCAGAAAATCCAGCTCTTCGGGGATGATCTTCTCAATGGTCTCCTCGACACATTCATAAAGAAACTCTGTCTGCAATGTGGCATCAAAATAACGATAGAGGTCGATGGTGTCGTTCAAGATTTCAACGTTGTGGTCAGGGGTCGGTTTCCATTCAATCAAATCAAGTCTGGGTGATGAGAAGTGTTCCAATATATCTTGATACTCTCCGATTCGATTCAGTATGGCTGCTGAAATCGGAAAAATCATATCCCTCTGGGTGTAGCCCATGCGTACCAATATATGATGTATGATATACCGATGTATCCTGCCATTTCCGTCTGATAGGGGGTGGATGAACACAAAACCAAAAGCGATACTGGCCGCTGCCAAAACTGGGTCATAGCCACTGCCTTGCAGGAGGTTGTTGGTTTCGATCAATCCACCAAGCAATGATTGCAAATCTTTTGCCTTTGCCGAGATATGATCAGGCATTGGAAGTAAGCTCTCACGGTCATGTTCACCGATAAACCCTTCGCCTTTGCGAACGCCCATGTGCTTCAATTTCTTGGTGCCGATTACAATATCCTGAAGACGCTCTATCTCTTCAATCGTCAACGGCTTTTTACCTGCCTGCCCAATGGCCTTGCCCCAATTTCTTGCCCTCATGTTCGGAGGATATTCCCCTTCGATGGCAAAGGATGCTTTCGAATCTTTTAGCAAAAGAAATGCGGCCGTCCTTCGTATCAAGTCTTTGTTTCTTCCCTTTAATCCTTTTTCCATGATCTCGGGAAATTTTGTAGAGGTGTAAGCCTCCAGTTTTTTGGTCTTGCGTATCATGGGGCAAAATTCCCTGGTACCGGGTAAATTATTCTTTACCCGATGTCGCGTGCTATTTTCAACCGGACCCACATATTGGTACTTAGGGTTTACAACTTCAAAATAGTTGCCGGTTTTTAAATCGGGGATGTCCAGCGTTTTATCGAAAAGCCATTCATATAGGAACCAGACCCTTCTGGAATATTGGCCCGTGGGCTCGTTCTGCATCATGCTCATTACAGGGGTATGACCCACGGCCAAAAAAAACTCTTTTAAAATGAGCAAATCAATACCTTCATACTTCAGCGCAAAAGTGAGATGGCCAATGGCACTATGCTCGGGCATGTACCGTTTTGCAAATACCTGCCATTGGGGAGTGTTGTATCGCTGTTGTTTTTCCGTTACAATGGCAAGTCGCTCCGGTAGCGGCAATTGTCTATTTCTTGTATCCTCGATAATTTGTAGCAGCCAACCATACCCAACCAAAATTCCTTCCTCTGGTAAAATCCTATCATGAAAAGTGGTTGTTTTTCGTGAAAATTGATTACTCATAATTACGTTTCATGAAATATAATTACAAATATAATATGAAAAATGATTATTGTTCGTGAAAAATAATTACTATTAATTAAATAGTATGAAAATTAATTATTTTCATTTTGGCATGAAACGCGTTACCGTAACTATAACACCATATTTTGTTCCCTTTTAATTTTAATGATCTCAAGTCTTCTTTTAGACCAAAACACTAGTTTTCGCATACCGCCATTTGCTTTCACGGTATCACAAAATGTGATACCGCGTTGTATTATAAATACGAAGATTTAGTGTGCGAATTATATTAGTGTTTTTTCGCCAATTCTTTCATCTACTTTCATCTTTTTTCATATTACAAAACCTAAGAATTTGTTTATATATTCGGGTATCTATGGAAGTAATCTGCATTCAAGAAAAAGCGTTTTATGCTCTGTTAGACAGGGTGTTTAAACATTTAGAAACTAAATTGGAAGAGCATAAAGCCAACCCCTGGATAGACGCTCAAGAGGTCATGGAAATACTTCGGATAAAATCGACTACCACTTTACAAAAAATGAGAGACAACCAGGAGATTAGATTTTCGCAACCTTCTAAACGGGTTATTCTCTACGATAGAAATTCTATCTATGAATATTTGGAGAAATACGTTATTGAACCTGAATGACTTTTTAGCTATCTCAATTCCGATGCATCTAAAAAATTATGAGTTCTGCTCTAAGTCCTTAGAATCATTAGTACATTTTATTAGCAATGACAAATAAATTTTCCTTACTGATGTTCAAGCGTAATCGCCAGTCACGTGCATACTCCCCCGAATCTGGTCCTTTGGGATCAAAGGGATTATAGGCCTCTTTGACTTGCTGAAGGGCATAGCCAACAAATGTTTTCATTCCCGGTTTATCGAAAAGCTGGGCCAGGAAACCCATTCTTTTGGTGGCCGCAATATTATTAATGGCCCGGCAGTAACGGATCATCTTCTTGGAAGACAACTTTGCCTCTGCAAATGCCCGGATCAATTCCGCATACCCACCGGAGTATTTGGGGAGATCGAAACAATCGACTAAGGTTTTCTCCACGTCCGTAATGGCGTACCTATGGTTGCCATACCCTTCTTTTTTGACACCATCCCTTTTCCGCTCGGCTATGGTCACGAACTTATAGGCTACACCGAAGATTTTTTTGTCCTTTTTTATTTTTGTGGTCTGCACGAAAACGGTGTTGGGAAACTGTTCGGTAAGCCCATGCAGGTTTAAGGCCGACCAATAGGCAATGGCACCATCGGGCACCAAAAAAGAACCGATTACTTTTTCGTCCCTAAAATTGGCACGGCAATATTTGCCCCTTTCGATGCGGGAGAACACTTTTTTATGGACCAGGTTCTCGATGATTTCGTTGATATCTTCCTCTTGGTCCGGAACAAGCCCTTTCACATCCTCCAAAGAAAAAACATCCATTTCATATTGGTCCAAGAGCAGCATAAGATTTAATTGCAATTGTGTAAGGTTTTTGGATATATAGCTTCCCGTTGCCATGATTAATTATTAAGTCATAAACCCTAAAAAATAGGGTTTATCATTAAATGAAATATCAATATATAAAATCTATAAAAACATTAATCAACTTAAATGCTCCTAACAGCTTCTGTTGCCAACGAGGTGATTTGATTTTAGAAATATTTCCCTCTGTTCCTGCGGAAGTTAGAAAGCTTTCACCTACAAGACTTCCCTAGCGGGCACGCAAGCTGGCCCGCACTCGGTTGTCTTTCCGGCTCCAGTTTTCCAACCCCCTCGGTACCGCGCATAAACACAAGCGGACGAACAAAATCGCCCGCTTGTCTTTATCTTCCAGCCCCTAAAATTAAATGAAATGGCCATGCAAAGACAATGCAATGTGTTCATATTGGGTTCATAAATCGGCTCACAGAAAATGACTCTTTATCTTTCAGTTTAGTGGCCTGAACGAAAAATTTACATCAACAGTATCAGTTTTTACTACCTTTCTGAACATCTAGCTTCATAATTCTTTATGAAAAGCCGCCAGAAAAAAAATCTTAATGAGATTCAAGCATTAGACCTTGACCAGTCTCTTGATGCCATCAAAATTTATTTTCTGAACGATAACCCTACCTTGCCCAAGCTAAAAGATTTTATCGCTGAAAAGATAGCTGATTTAACCCCCTACCAATATTATCATCTTATTGCCTGGCTTTTGGATAACATCAATGACGAAATGCTGCTTTATAATCTGGATGTGATTTTTGACTATTCTGAACTCGATTCAAAGAATTATCCCGATCAAGATGAATGGTCGGTTCCAGCTTCAAATGAACCCATAGATCATACCATTTTACCCGATAGGTTCAATGATGATTGTCGTTCCTTTTTCCGAAAACATCATGACGGAACAATAAAATTTGTTTTAGATGATTTGAGTTCGATGAACGTTATTGATCGAGTAATCAAACTTTATACGGGCCGAGATTCGATTTCCGAACCTCGGATTGATTTAAAACGTTTATTTGACCTATTTTCAAAGGATGACCGTCTCAACTTTACCATACCTACATTCCCTAAATTAGAAAGAGTACCTTTTTATGGACTTGCGCTAGATTCTTTTTCGGGTTACGAATATGAACCCCATCATCTTTATAAAGAAATGACGCATGAAATACGCCGAGAAGCAAGGAATATCAAAAATTTATTCGCGAAAAAAGGTAGTAAAGAATTAGGACACCTCTTTATGGACAATTCCATAATTCTCTTGCCTATCCTATTCGATTTTGAGGTATGGAAGCGATTAGTCTTGGACCTTTTACAGAATAAATCCATTTTTCATATTGCAAAAACCAAAATCCATTTATATATCAATGAATTGACTAAACTTTTGCGAGAAGAATTCTTTAGTAATATAACCGTTGAAAGAAGAAGTTATCTTGTAAGAAGGGAAGAAAGTGAAATCCCCTTTCTAAAAACATATTCCCCTCCAAAAATTCATTACTCTGAATACTTAAGTTGGCTAGAAAAATTGGACAAAACCAACATTGTCAAACCAGCTTTAGAGAAATCTTTGGAAAAGGAACCAAATAATCAAATCATCATTTCAAGGCAAGGATCTCAAAGGAAGTTGTTGGATGCGATGACCGATTTTTTTGAACATTTGAAGCTTAAAATCGATAATGACCAAGAGCGAGCCTTGGAAAGTTTTATCTATCGAAACTTTGCGTTTGAACCCGATGACGATACTGACTTTACCAAACGAACGGTCTCAAACTATGGATTTAAGCCCATTGATTTCATCCCGCCCAAGCATGCCAAAGATTTCACGAAGCTTCTTTTGTACTTGTCCGATAAGGAATATTTGCTGAGTAATAAGACCAACATCATTAAGACCCTTGATGAAGAAATACATGGGTCTGGTTCAAAAAGAGATGGCTTTAGTTACAGTTCTTTGATTCGTATTCCCAACAAAGAGCACCATCTTTTTCCTGATAATGAAATACGTAGACGAGTACGGTCGATTTTAAGGATTGATGATTGAAAAACTCATTAACTCAGCTAGGCCGCCACACATTTTTTGGCAAACTCTTCAAAGTCATTTAAATCCGCTTCTGCTTTATTGGTGTCAGGTGGTTGAGGATTAAGGTCAGCAGCGGCATCATGTAACCAATTTGAGCTTTCTGTCATACCGTGTTCAATCTCTGCGATCAACTCTGGGGTCACCACAATTTTCTTTAACCTCAAAGTTTGTACTCCAATAGAAAAACGCTCGACAACACCTTTAAAAAGACGTTCTTCAACCCCTCTTTCCCAAGCTTCCCGAAGTAAGCCATACCAAGATTTCGCCGCAAATAAATATTCGTCTTCATCACCTTCTTTTTCAATCTTTTTTAGACGCACCAGCCTGTCTTTCAAAGTACCTATTCGCCTTTTAACCGGTTGGGCTATCCAAGGCAAATCGGGATTGATAACCCCGGAAATATCCCCTGCTTTTCTGATGGTGGTGTACTGATAATTTAAATCGGTAGTTTCAGCTAATATTTTCATTCTGATGAAAAATGCAATGTCATGTGTCAGAATAACAACCTGTTTATCCTTTGCCAGTTCGACCAATCTTGATGCAATTTTTTCGCGGCGATGGTGGTCTTGCGAGCTGACAGGGTCATCAAAAAATATACCCCTATTATTGGGGTCGAGTTGAAATTCAGTAAGAAAGTCTGCTAGAGAAATTGCTCTTTGTTCCCCTTCACTCAATACGGTATTGGCATCCTGCCCAGCAATCTTCAATTTTCTTAGTGTAGATGCTTTGATATTTTTTTGAATGATGTTTACAACCTTTGGTGCATCAAGCTGTTCACATTCTTTGTTAAAAGTATCCGTGTATTTTTCAGTGATTGTCTCGTTGAAAAGCTCTCCTTGTTTAGTGGTTATGGAGCGAGTGTTAAAAATAGACAGGTGTTTTTCTGCGCGAGCTGCCCATTTATGGGCCTGTACAAAAGCCAGAATATTGCTCAACAATTTGCTCAATAAATGCTTGTCTTTCAAATAGTTTATTTCAGCTTCAAGCTTTTTTAGCTCCTCATCAGGATTCTTTTTGATAAGGGCTTCAATTTCATTAGAAATTGATTCCTTAAAAGGGTTAAATTCTTCGGTACTCTCTTTAAAAGATTCCACAGAATTTGCCCATTTCAACTCTGATAAATTTGATATTAGATTTTTAAGGGCACTAGTAGAATTGGTCACTAACACTTTCCAGTTGCCTGCAAACCCCTCGTCAATTGCCATAATATAATCATACGTTAAGCTGGTCTCGTCAAAGCTCACAAGACTCAAGCTTTTCAAGTGGTTTATGGATTCTTTAATCTTCAGAAAGACTTTTTCCAATTCGGCTTCGGCTTCACTTTTCAGAGGCTTCCAATATGCATTTATTAATTCATTTTCTTTTTCGCCAATTGGTTGTAAGCAAAACAAACAAGTATCTTCAACTTCTGGATATGATTCGCCGCGGTTGGACCCTATAACATCAGCATAAGATTTGGACGCTTTGATGAATGTTTTCCATTCGTTACTGCCTAGTGATTCTATATTATACTCTTTCAGTCCATCAATACCCTCCTGCTTGGTCAGCTCAACAAGGTTAGCATAAGTTGCAATCAATAGGGCATAACCCTCTATTTTCTCTTTCTTAAGTTCATCCAGTATCGCTTGTTGTTTAAGTATAAAGTCTTTTAAAAAGCCTAAAAGCTTTTGCAATTCTGCAATTTTTTTAGGTATATCCAAAGCTTTGAGCTCTTTCCATTTTTTTGAAAGCTCATCGACCTTTTGGGCATCTTCTTTTGTGTAGTTGCCTAATTCCCTTAATTTGTCTTCATCGGTTGTTAATCCAAGATTTTTAATTTCAGTTTGGATGGCATTTTCATTCACAAAATGTTTTTCATAGTCGTTTTCTGGCCTATTCAATTGTATTTCACCTTTTAGCTTTAATGTGAGTGAATGATATAGTATCAGTGCCTTATCAAAAAACTCAAATCCTTTTGGAGTAAAGTTTAGTTTATTGTCTTCTTCAAGATGTACTTTAACACTATGGCTATCAAAAACAGAAAACCTTGTGAATTCAATATTGTTCTTGTCTTGCGGGTATTCCAATTCATGTTCTCCTTCTTCTGTCACAAACAAAAATTTACAAGTCGGATCACCAAAATCTTTGTCTTCAAAAACGTTGGGAAGTATTTCTTTGTCACCTCTGGATCGAAATGCATTGTTCAGCAATCTTATATATCCCGACTTTCCTGTACCATTGTGGCCGTAAATCAAGGTCAAATTGGGGTGTACAGAAATCGTCTGCTCTGGAGCAAGTGCGTTAACGTTCTCAATGTGCTTAATTTCTTTAAGTTGGATAGTCTCGTCGACTTCTTCACTCTCGGCAATCTCATTGTACTCAATTTCTGCCTGCCCATAAAGTTCCTCTTCAAGCCCATATTCTTCTTTAAATAAGGCATAGGTCATTGATATTAAGTCATCACTTAATGGCTCATTTTCCAACAGTTTGTTGGCAGCATATTGAAACCAATAATCTAAGGTTTTCAACCAATCGATAATTCTGTTTTTTAGAGGTCTATCTGGCATTTTTTTCTTTTTACAATCATATTTCAAAATAACACTATGCGTATTATTTTTCCTACTGGAAGTTGATAAATCCTTAATTCGTTTAAAAGTGACAGGGTATCCTTCGGATAGCAAGCGGGAACCATGCTGCGCAATGGTTCCCGCTTGCGCCTGCGGCGGGCAACCGCAGGCTACGCCTGCTCCGACATAGAATTGAGCATTTATAATAGATTATAGAATTATTATAACAGAGTGTTCAACTGTCTGATTTTCAATGGTATTTTCTATAAATACTCTGCACTACTCTTAAATTACTCGATTGTCAAAATACCTTGTACCACTATCGTTTCGACCCATTGTTCTGCACCAAACTCCCAAGTGCAAAGTTTTCAGCCTCTTTAAATAAGACATTTGAAATAAAGCAATCCCAATGAAGAGCAAGAGCATTCTTATAGATTACAAAAGTCACAAAGACCTTAAGAAATTGGCAAAAGAACATAACAGAGGTATTGGTCAATTCACGATAGAAATGATTGTCTATTTCAGAAAAACCGGTACCGACCCACAGGTCATAAACGGAAAAAGCGCTACGGAAATGATTAAGGCCATAGACCGTAGAATCGTCTCTTTTTTCAAAACCCAAGAAGCGGACATTCTTTATCCGATGCAAAACAAAATTCACGAAAACGGAGTCAAAACCGAGCAACTATTAAATCAACTGATAGTAGAACTCAAAAGAATTTTCTCCAAAATCAAACAGAACAATTGATGCCTGTGAGTATTGTGCACAAGACAACCAATGACAATAAAGGAAGTTGTTCAAAATATGGGTTTTATCTGAACAAGGAAAACAAGGAATGCATCAAAGAAGGAAGGCTACAAGATTTACAACCTTTTTTCAACCTGAGGAATAAGAGATTAACAACTATGGAAGCGATAGCATTAATAGATGAAAACGGCAAAGGGAAAGGTCTTCGAAGTAATCAAGACAGGTATTTCACATTGACCTTGAATTTCAGCCAGAAAGAATTGGCCCATTTAGCTAAAAAAGTGGCCAAGCGAAACATCGAAAACGTTAAAGAACTGAATGGTCAAGAGTTCGAGAAGTTCAACGAATTACTATCAGATTATACCAAGCAAGCGATGAAGAACTATGCGAACAATTTCAACAAAGGCATTACCGAAAACCAAATCGCCTGGTTCGCCAAAATAGAGCATCGTCGGCACTATAAAGGAAACGATGAAGAGGTCGTAAAAGGAAAGGCAATAAGTGGTCAGCTTAAGGATGGGTTGCAAAGCCATGTTCATGTTACAGTATCACGTATGCATAGAAACTGGCGTATAAACCTGAGCCCATTGACGAATGCACGTACGGGTAAGAATCTAGTATTAAATGGGAGAAAGGTTTTAGGCGGTTTTGACCGATCGAACTGGAAGCAGCTTAATGAAAATTCATTCGACACTCTATTTGATTACAAACGTGGGTTGGATGAAAAATATGAGACGCACAGAACTTTAAAATTAGGGTCGCTAGACGAAAAGCGACGACTTCAAAACCAATTAGAAGAAGAACGTAAAAGGTCGTTGGCGCAAGAAAAAAAGAATCAGAAATCATTGTAATAATGGATACCACAACAATAATCGAATATATTTTCGGAGGCAGCAACCCATATTTCAGAGTTTTATTACTGTTTTCGGGAATCCTACTTTACACCATAGTACTCAGGCGTGTACTTAAAATTCCCTTTATGATCGGGGGCATCATAGCAATCTTTATATCGATGGTATTGCCATTGACAATCGCGTTTCCCATAGCTTTATGTGTATGGATGCTTTCAGGAATATTGAAAATACTCATAAAGCCCTCAGAAAAGGTAAAGCCAAAGTCAATATCATTAAAGACTGAGGATTCCTTTGATTTCGTGGTGGACGGAAAACCCGTCAACCTTACAAATCCGTATCGGGGCATCTACGTTCAAGGTGGTGCCGGAAGTGGAAAATCCGCATCATTGGTATATCCCATCTTAAAACAGGCCTTGATTAAAAATTATGCCGGAATCTGCTATGACTTTAAGTCGCCAGAGCTTGCCAGTTTTCTTTTTCAACAGGCCCAGAAAAGTAAAATTGCGCCATACTTAGTTGACTTTAAAAATCCCAAAAGGAGTATTAGGGTAAATCCGCTAGACCCAAATTTTATGCATAAAACTGCTTATGCTAGTGAACATGCTCAGACCCTTATGTACAATCTTTCTCCATCAAATATCAAAAAAGAGGACTATTGGATGATGGAAGCAAAAAGTGTGCTTACAGGCCTAATATGGTACTTAAAAAAGAACCATCCACGATACTGTAGCCTACCCCATGTCATCAGTTTGTTATTGCACGCCAATATTCCATTATTGATTGAAAAAATATCCGAAGATTTTGAGGCAGCAGGTTTTGTGGCGAGTCTGAAACAGGCCATCAAAAATGAATCTACCCGCCAAGTTTCAGGAGTGATGAGTACGTTGCAGACCAATCTCTCAAAACTGAATACCCCAGATATATTTTGGATTCTTTCGGGCAATGACATCAGTTTGGACATCAATGACCCGACCGACCCAAAATTCCTGTGCATCGGTAACGAAAGTACCTTATCCCAAACCTACGCCCCTGTAGTTTCGTTGATTATTTCCGTTGCGCTCAAGATGATGAATCAACCCGAAAAACATAAGTCCGTAGTGCTAATTGACGAGTTACCCACATTGTATATCAATAAACTGGAACAAACCCCAGCCACCGCAAGAAGCAACAAGATTGCTACTGTTCTGGCATGTCAAGATTTCTCGCAGTTGGTTGACCGTTATGGTAGAGAAAAGGCCCAAGTAATACTGTCGAATATGGGTAATCAATTCTTCGGCAGAACCGTCAATAAAGAGTCCGCCGAAATGATTGGTCGACTGTTTGGCAAGACCGATAAGGTCTTCAGAACCACTAGCAAGGGAGATAATTACTACCAATCTTCCATATGGGGCAAGCATGTAAATTCTTCGAATAGTACCACTGGCGAATCGGTACAAGAGCGCGACAGGGTAAAGACCACCGATATTATGAACCTTGACCCTGGAGAATTCTATGGAATTATTGCCGAGGGTAGTCACACAGAGATTTTAAAATCTAAATTCTCAATGAATCCCCACGGGGACGATATGCCGTTCGCTTTTCACAATACCACAACGATAGAAGAGATTACCGAAAATTACGTCAACATTATTGAAAATAGTTTAGGTCTCTTGAATCTTAAGCACAACGAAACTCACGACTTGATAGGGTTTTGATTTTAAGGAAAAACCAAAAAATAGAGCATAAAAGCAGAAGCAAATCATAAAATAAGAGCGATGGAAAATAACGAGCATATCATAGAATTACTTCAGGACATCAAAGCATTGATGGGGCAGCAGAAAGATGTTTTAAACGTTGATGATTTAGCCAGATATACTGGTCTTTCAAAAAGTAAAATCTATAAACTCACACATCTTAAATTGATACCTACGGGCAATAACAAACACATTCGCCAAAAGTTCTTTGATAAAAAGAGCATTGATAAGTGGTTGCTGGGCAACCCCAATGTGAGCGATGAATATCTGGAGCAGAAATTTCAGGAACAGTTAAAGAAAAAATCAAGGTTCAATTGAACAGCGCATTGTTGTTTTTTTGGCGTTGGCCGGGCTATCCGCTATATCGCCCTCACGTGCCCTAAGGTTTCGTAAGCCTTGAAAGAGCTCCTACCGTCGCTTTTCAAGCCAACGAACCCTAACGGCCCGCAGCGGTCAATGCCGCTGCTATCCCTAACGCTTTAATTACTTCATAACCATTCTCTCAGTAAAGCGTCTTATAGGCGATTTTTGTTCATTTCGTTCTAACCAATCATAAAATAATTCCAATTCAGAGGCTCCGCAGTTAATCACATATTCAACACCCATGATTACAAGAACGAAATAGTATATGCCCGGTTCAATAAATAGGAAATCCAATTCGTGCAGTACCTCATAAGGTTTAGGGTTGAATATAGGATCTACAAACCGTGCTTCCTCGGAATAAATTCTACGCTGACTATAAATCCATTGTTCCCCCTTTCCTAAACGGGCATATTCACGCAATGGGTCCAGTTCGGGCATATCGATAACCTCATTTAGATTTGATTGCCTACGCCCCGCTTTTAATGCAAATAATTCCAGAGCCGTCTTGGCAAGGAAACGGGACATATAGTAGTTTTTACTTTCGGGCAGATCCACAATTTCAAACATCAATCTATTGACCTTTTTATTACGTATTAGGTTAATTACTTTGCTGTCATCGCCGCGAAAGCCTAAACTATTGCCATCCATATACATGTCGAACCAGCCACCATCCTTGTGTGGAAATAATGTTTTGTATGGAATGCTTCGCCCTTTTTTGGATTTGATATTATTTCTGAATCTCACGTTTTGGAAATATTTCATCTCCAATAATGGTTTCTCAATTTTAATGGCAAAATATTGGTTGCATTCGTCACATACTACACCGGGTCGAAGAATTAATTCTTTGTTGCCCAACGATTCAGGGATAATATGCTGAACACTTGAAGACCTGTCGGATGGCTTTTTGCAAAAAATACAACGCATATTTCAAAAAATTAAAATAAGCTAGTTTGTATTTCAATATCTGGGGTGAAAGTACCAATTATCATAAACGGATTTTTAGAGCGATAATGAAATGCCTTGGTCGTACCCAAATACAAATGCAAATCTTTTTTTAAAACAAAATAGTCGAAGTATTTCTGCCTCACTTTCTCTACGGCAACCGCTTCATTTCCTTCTGCTGCGGCAAGTGTATTTCTATATAGGGCTCCAATTTCCCAATCTTCAATCATCATCGTACTTGAAACCCCATTCTCATCTTCAATAACGTAAGAAAATTTATAAGGAAGTTTAGCTACAACCTCAAAGGGTTCTTCTTCCATTTCAAATAAGTTTCCTTGTTCTTGCAATGCTTTTTATTCGTCTAATTTTTTCTTGTCCCATTCGGCCGAAACTTTCTCGACCTTAAAATCAGTAACCTTAGTAGGTTTAAATACAGCTAAGGATGTGCAGATGTCCTTATCATGCGCTTCCGCAATGAGAGCCTTTATATCGGTATATACTTTTCCAAGAACTATTTGTTTGCGTTTGTAGCAATTGCCTTTGGTGTCAATTGTATTCATTAATGTAATCGGTGTGTCAAGAGCTACCGGTCGAAAACTTTCAGGTCTAAAATCCTTATCATTATTTACTATATCTAATTCAATCCATTGATATTTTGTGTACTTTACATCCTTTTTAAGCTTCCTGAACGGTATTGGATATAGTCTTATCCAAGATCCATCTTCTAGAAAACCTGCCGTGCAGACAAGTTCTCCATATTTCGCTGAAAGGGAAGGGTAAGTCTTTACAGTGATAAGAACTTTTGTAAGCGGCATTTTTAAATATGCTTCAAATTGTATTTAAAATTGGGGGATTGATTTAATTTTTCGGCTAGGTGCAGTCTATGACATTGACAGGTCTCAGCTTCAAAACATGTGAGTGCAATTCGCTTATATTTTTCCAGTAAACCAAGTATAAAATTTTGACTTTCGACGGTTTCTTTAAGTACGGTTGCCTTGTACTCATCGAAAAGTAAATCATAGTCTTCTTGTGTATTCAATTCTCTTCTTTTACTGGAATCAATACCCACATCAGGAATATGTATATACTCAATAGCCAATCGACTACAAAAACTGCTTAAAGTCTTTTTGCTAAAGCCGAATTTCTGACTCAAAGGGTTTCGTCTGACGTCCACAAGGAGGTGTACATTGTTTTTTAGTAGTCTATTTAAGTATTCTTCTAACGAAATACCCTCATACCCGATAGTAAATAAAACTGTGGATTCATCATTCGGGCGTGCACTTTCAACTTTTTTAAAAAATTTTTCTGGAAGAATTCTCTCTGCTATAATGCTATTGGTAGCATAATATGGGAAATTGATATAGGTATGTTTTGTAATGACATCCGTTTTCATGTTTCCGTAAAGTTCGAAAGTTTCCTTTACAAGCTGTTTGTCCGTTAAAGTAAGTTCTTTATAGAATTTCTTTTTTAGATTGATACTATAAGTCTTTTCTGATTCAAGTAGCCAATCATGTTTTACCATTGCTGCCAAATCCGCTTTCAGAGAATAGGAATAGCACCCATACCTGTAGGGAACGAAATCATAGTTCGGTTCTTTCTGCATTTGAGTCAGCAAAAACATAAGTTTTTGAAGACGGGTGCTTTCCTATCCATTTTCAAACTTTTCCAACAAAGCAAAAACCAATTTTCTTCGATAAAACATAATGTAAAATTACTTATTAATGGACAAATAAAAACTCCGATGCAATTTCTGAGTGAAAAAGAACTACGAAATGCAAACGCAGAATACGCGTTTTGATTGTTGTTTCGGATGTGGAATTTAGCGCCCTATCGGGCGCTTTTTTTGTGGATAGGGAGAAAGAAGAAAAGGGTGGTATTTAGCCTAATTTGGCGTGGATTTCCAAAGGCTTGGGCGTATCTTGGGGTAAGTCAAGAAATTGAAAACAATACAATGAGCGTATGTTGACTATTAACGAAATCGAAGTAAGCTATCACCATGACATACCGGCTCCGTTTTGGAAAAAAATAGACACTTCAGAAGATGCAGCCAAAATATTGTTTGACCATTGGGATAAAGATACCATAGGCTTGCACGAATCTTTTAAGGTTTTATTGTTGAATAACAGCAATAAAGTCAAAGGAATCTATGAGATTTCAAAAGGTGGTATAACAGGGACTTTAGTAGATATTCGTATTCTATTTGCGGTAATTTTAAAAACCTTATCAGTATCGGTTATTTTGGCTCATAATCACCCAAGCGGGAATCTGGTGGCAGGGCCTGCAGATCGCGCAGTAACAAAAAAGATTCAGAAAGCTGCTAAGCTGTTCGACGTAAAAGTTTTAGACCATGTTATACTTGCACCGGACGGAGAGTATTATAGTTTTTCTGATAGTGGCATACTTTTTAAATAAAAATTGGTATGACTATAAAATTGAATTATAGCCACCTTAGCAAAGAGACACAAGAGCAATTACTGTGCGAGTCCAAAAAAGATATTCTAAGCCAATTTGGACAGGAAATAGAAAAATATTCCATGGAAAATGACATTGCCTATGAAACCCTGCTAGAGGAAGAGGCCATTAGAAATCTTTACAATTATAAATACTCATTTCGAGTTTAGTTGATTTTCTTTGCAACATGTTTTAGTTTAATATTATAATAGTAAAGAAGCACTTGCCTTATCCAATTCTGAATTTTCCAAACTGTTCAAATAGCCTTGGGTTACCTTGATGTCGCGATGCCCCAGGGCTTCGCTGATTACGTCGGTTGCTACCCCCATTTGTTTTAAAGAATTCGCAAAACTGTGTCTGGCTACATAGCTTGTAACTTTGGCGTCGATCTCACAATGAAAGGCAATCTCCTTTAAATCTTTGTTGTACTTTTTGCGCGTTTTCTTTTTCCGATTTTCAATTTGAATAGGAGTCATGCCATCCCTTAAAAGAATAGGAAATACGTACCTGGTATCTAAAGCATTTTCTTTGTAGTAGTCCAATATTTTCTGAACAGGGGGCAAAATGGTAATGCTAAAATTCCCTTTTGACTTTGAACGGGTGTAGAAAATCTTGTTACGTCCAATTTGGGTCCATTCAAGTAGCATCTGATCGGTAAAATTCATGCCACGGGTATAAAAGCTAAAAACGAAATAATTGTGGCTATCTACCAAATGAGGATATTCAGATGAATCCCACTGAATAATTTTCATTACGTCAAAATAGTCCAGTGCTATCTTATTGGGATCGCTCTTTAGTTTAGATATTTTGTATTTTTTAAAAGGGTAATAATCAGCAGTTGTAATGCCACGGTCAATGGCAATATTGAAAATGATTCTTATGGAGCGCATACGAATACTGATACCGCCGTTGGTTCCCCCTCTTGAACGCAAATGAACCTCATATTTGGAAAGAAAAGTAAAATTGATTTGTTGGAATTCAAGTTGAGTACTCCCATGAAATTTTTTGAGTGCCTTAAAACTTTCATCATGTATGGTCGTATCACCCGTTCTCCCTGACTTAGTTAGTTCTTCTATTATCTCATCCCAAAAATAGAAGAAGTTTTTAGAGGTATTTTTCTTTTGCGACTTTGTAGTAAAGGCCTTGTCAAAGTCGTATAGAGTATAGTTTTCTTTTTCAATTTCCAATTGGCTACATACTGTAAAAGCTTTGGCTTTCAATTGTTGCAAAAACCTATTTTCTTGAATGAACTTGGTGTTGTTTTTAAATTGGCCAAGCTTATCATCCCACTCCTCAATACTGGCATTATATAGGGTTTTATAATGCTTATGTTTTCTATCTTTGGTAATACGCAAGAAAATTGGAAAAGAACCGTCTGTAAGTGCCTTTTTCTTAAGCGTTAATTTGATACTGGCCATCTTAGAAATTATCTTTTGTGGGTTAAACATAGGTTAAACATCAACCTACTTAAAGATAAAATAAATCAAATTAGAAGAAAAGAATTTTAACATAAAGTACTGATTATCAATACATAAGAAATCAAAAGTAACCAAATGAAAGATAAATTCCCCTGCCTGTCACGCAGGGGGTCGCGGGTTCGAGTCCCGTCCAGACCGCTTGGAATATTTCCAAATTTACACAAAAGCCTGTAAACTAGATGTTTACAGGCTTTTTTTCATTTCCATTGACACCAAAAAATAGCAAAAAACACCATATAAAAGGTGCCTAATTCGGTGCCTCTCAAGACTCTGGTTTCAGAGGCACCTCCATCGCTATAATTAGCTGTTTTGCAATTTATTGCAAGGATTTGTTAACATTTATTTAAGACCTCTTTTTGTACCTTCAAAGTGTTAATTTAATCCTATTCTTATGTTTTCAACAATCAATGTCATCTTTTACCCAAAAAGAAAGGTAGTTAAGGAACCCAAAAAATCAATTATATACGCTCGAATCACCCTCGATGGGAAACGTGCAGAGTTCAGTACGGGCAAGCAAATTGAACTTTCCAGATGGGATGCGGACAATTGCAGGATTCGAGGTAAAAGCCCAGAAATACTAGTGCTTAACAGATTTTTCGATACTTTAAAGGCCAAGTGTATATCTATCTATGATGAGCTTGTCCGTAGTGGTGAATATGTGGATGCCGATACCGTGAAGAACATCTTTTTGGGCAAGGGTCAGAAACAGTATATGATCTTGGAAATATTCCAAGATCACAACGATCAAATGGAAAGTTTAGTGGGCAAGGAATATTCCGCAGGAACACTTCAACGGTATAAAGCTGCCAAATCACATATCTCCGATTATATAGTACACAAGTACCAAAAAAAAGATTTTCCGCTTAAAAAGCTCGATTATAAGTTTATAACGGGCTTTGATTACTTTTTGAAGAGCAAAAAAAATTGCTCCCATAATACCGCGACCAAATATATCGTCAATTTCAAGAAGATTGTTCGCATCGCCTATGCCAATCAATGGATCGATCGTGACCCTTTCTTCCACTGGTCCGCCAGTTGGAAACAAAAAGAACGAGAGTTTTTGACGCACGAGGAACTGGAAGCTATGCTAAAACAAGAATTTGAATTTGAGAGACTGGATACAGTACGGGACATGTTTTTGTTCTGCTGTTATACCGGATTGGCCTTTGCCGATATAGAAAAGTTGACGAAGGACGATTTGGTGAAGGACATCAAAGGAAACAAATGGATCAAGACCAAAAGAAAAAAAACCAAGGTTTTGAGCAGTATTCCCCTATTGAGCATCCCAGAGGCAATCATTGACAAGTATAAAGAACATCCCAGAGTAATCAAAAAAAAGACCTTACTACCGGTATACACCAATCAGCGCACCAATTCTTATCTGAAGGAAATTGCAACGGCATGTAAAATCAAAAAAACATTGACCACGCATTTGGCCAGACATACTTTTGCCACCACCGTGACCCTTTCCAATGGGGTACCTATTGAGTCCGTGAGCAAAATGCTGGGCCATACCTCATTGAAAACAACACAGATTTACGCAAAGGTTTTGGACAGTAAAATTTCAGATGACATGGAAAAATTGAAAAATGACCCTGCCCTATTGGAATTTGCAAAGTCAATATGAATTTAGCGATGTCTTAAAAGGGGTAAGGCTACATTTTTAGGGAAGGCTACACATGCACCTCTCGGCAATCGCATACAACCTCAAAAAATACCTGAAATTCATTGAAAAACGCTCGAAAAGTGGGGCGGGGCAACTTGCTTTGTCCACTTTGCCGAAAAACGCTTTTATGTTGCTATTCGGAGCCCTTGAAAAACAATTAAAACCCAATCTTCAATACTGATGGGAAAATAAAAAAGCCCCTTAATGAGGCTTATAACGATCGGTTTTGGTGCTGATCAGGGACTTGTGCAACGGTTACCATTGTTAGCATTAGTTTTTTATTTCAGTTTAAATGTTTTTGTCGCTTTTTCAAGGTCAGATTTCCATTTATCAGAATCAATAATTCGATATTCAATGTTCAAAGTATGTTGTCTGTTTCCTTTCCAAAAGATGTAAAATTCAGAATAGGTTTGTGGTTTTCCGTTCATTTGTCGAACGTAACTGTAATTAATTGATTTGTTACCGTTTAATGTTACAATTTTCACTCCATTCCATTTTATAATTTTGGCAGGATAAGTCGGATTATTAGCGACTTCGTAAATTTGTGATTTATACATTTGATTAAGGTCGGCAATATCTTGACTTGTAATTTCGGTCGTATTTAAGTCTGGAAATTCCTCACTTGCAAAATCGGTTCTAATAATTATTCTTCCATAAGTGTCTAAATTTTTGCCATTATTAACACCTTTCTGCTGGAAAACAATTCTCTCTGCGTTTACAGAAAAATGTCTTTTTTGGTAATCGATTATTTTTTTGTAGTTACCTGATTGAACTTCTAAACTTGAAGGCATTTTTATTTCGCCCCAATTACCTAAATCTATTTTGTCCCAATTTTCTTGACTAAACCCTAATTGGAATAATAGCATTGTTAAAGTTAAAATGATTGATTTTTTCATACGTTTATCCTGTGCAAGTGTAAGCTCCCCTTAAAACCGAACTGTTTAAAAGTAGAATAATAATCTTAATTTTAAACATCATTATGAGGAAGAGCAAATTTTCACCAACACAGATCGCAAAGATTTTAAAGGAGTTCGACA
>Ga0189278_10177_pt1 | contig 55543 bp, 52 predicted proteins | sample N26A9minimetaG_FD_130326 | JGI IMG/M metagenome (GOLD analysis project Ga0189278, IMG submission 130326) | Marine microbial communities from the Costa Rica Dome - N26 A9 mini metaG | ecosystem: Environmental > Aquatic > Marine > Oceanic > Photic zone | place: Costa Rica: the Eastern Pacific...
AATTTCAAGGCGGGGCGCGCAAAGAGAGCTTGAAATAGCTGGCTATTCCTGCGCTCTCTTGCCTGGAACTGAGCAATTTTGGACTGAAACGGGTGGGCGACAATGAATGTCAACACGACCTAGAGGTGCTCAGCCCTCCAGCGACGCGATGATCCTGATTTCCACAACTGCGCCGGGACGCCGGATGCCTGCCACCTCCACAGCCGTCCAGGCCGGGTAGGGCGCGGCAAAGACATCGCGCCGGACCTTGTCGAAGAGGTCGAAGTGGTCGCGCAGGCCGACGTGATAGCTGGTCATCTCCACCACGGCATTCAGATCGACCCCGGCATGGCCCAGAACAAAGCCGATCTTTTCGAATGCCGCGCGAAACTGCGCCTCGGCAGAGGCGGGCATTTGGCCATCGGGGCCCGATCCGGTGGTGCCGGTGAGAAAGATCAGGTTGCCGGAGACAATGCCGGGTGACATCTGCAGCGCCTCGGCGGCGACCTGGACCTGAGGTGGTATCAAAGCATGTTTTGTCACGGGCTTTCCTTTGCGGTTTTCGAATGCCCCGAAAAAGCCATAATTCGCCCAAATCGGGTCATATTCATCTGTTAAGTGTATCGGGCAATCAAAGGAATGCCCCATGCAAGCCATTCAACGTTCCTATCGCGGCCTGAGCCTTTTGATGGATCTTAACTGGGACCGCGCGCTTTATGTCAGCACAATTGTGCTCGCTCTTGCGGCCGGTGCCTACGTCGGGTCTCTCTGATCTCGGCCATCCCACCACTGAATGATGTTACAACTTTGAAATGCACTGCATGATGTGGTGCATTTTTTGGCGCTGTGCTTTTGACAAAGGCGGATAATCTACGTACTCAGGTTTCCAATGATGTCGCAAAATTGGGTTTGAACCATGAGACTGAGGACGAGGGGCGGTGGTCCTGGCAAGCGGACAGGGGCAGGGCGTGTAGGTGCGTTTTTGCGCGGGGCATCGGTTTATGCCCTTTTGTCAGCAGCTTGGATGGCGCCAGCCGCGGAATTGACCGCACAGGAATACCGTTTCGATTCTGTCGTGATCAACGGCAACGAACGGATCGGTGACAGCGCCATCATCGCCCGGGCCGGAATCAGACGGGGTCAGCCGGTCAGCGGTGGCCAGTTGAACGATGCCTACCAGGCCCTGCAGAACTCCGGGTTGTTCGAAACCGTGGCGATTGAACCGCGGGGCGGCACATTGGTCATCACGGTGACGGAACTGCCAACGCTGAACCGCGTCAGCTTTGAGGGCAACCGGCGGATCAAGGACGAGGTCCTGACTCAGATTGTTCAATCCCAGGAACGCCGTGTCTTCAACCCGACACAGGCCGAAGCGGATGCCGCCGCCATTGCCGAAGCCTATGGCAACGAGGGCCGGATTTCTGCACGGGTCCAGCCGCGCATCATCCGCCGCGACCAGAACCGCGTCGACCTCGTGTTCGAAATCTTCGAAGGCGACAACGTCGAGATCGAGCGGCTGAGCTTTGTCGGCAACCGCAAATATTCCGACCGCCGCCTGCGCCAGGTCCTTGGCACCAAGCAGGCCGGCCTGCTCCGTCGCCTGATCAAGCGTGACACCTTTGTCGAAAGCCGGGTCGAAGTCGACAAACAGCTTTTGCGCGATTTCTACCTGTCGCGCGGCTATGTCGATATGCGCACCACGGCGGTGAACGGCGAGCTTACCCAGGAACGCGACGGCTATTTCGTGTCCTACAACATCACCGAAGGCCAGCAATTCCGATTTGGTGAGATCAATGTCGTTTCAGAGATGAACGGCGTGGATGCCGCGAAATACCGCAATATCATCAAGATCCGGCCGGGCGTGGTCTATTCCCCGACCCTGGTCGAGGCGGATATCGCCCGTATCGAACGGCAGGCGATCCGTGACGGCGTGGATTTCATGCGGGTTGAGCCGCGCATCGACCGCAACGATCGCGACCTGACGCTGAATGTCACCTATGTGATCAGCAGGGGTCCGCGCGTTTTTGTCGAGCGGATCGACATCGAAGGCAACACCACGACGCTTGACCGTGTCATCCGGCGCGAGTTCGACAGCGTGGAAGGCGACCCCTTCAACCCCCGTGAAATCCGGCAGGCCGCAGAACGCATCCGCGCCCTAGGATATTTCGAAAAGGCTGAGGTCAACGCCCGCGAGGGCAGCAGCGGTGAACAGGTTGTCGTGGATGTGGACGTCGAAGAGAAGCCGACAGGCTCTCTTAACTTCGGCGGCTCGTTCTCCAGCAGCGACGGTATCGGCTTCGCCATCAGCTTCGCCGAGCAGAACTTTCTCGGACGCGGGCAGCGGCTGTCGCTGACGGTCTCGACGGCCGAGGATGCGACCCGCTATGGCGTCACTTTTGTCGAACCCAGGCTGCTGGGCCGTGACCTGTCCTTTGGCCTGACACTGGACTATGCGGAAACCGATTCTTCCTTCACCTCCTATGACACCAACCGCCTTCTGCTGCAGCCGAAGCTGACTTTCCCGCTGTCGGAAAACAGCAAGCTGCAGGTGCGCTACACCGCCGAAGAGCTTGAAATGCTGCAACGCGAAGTGCCGGTGCATGGGTTGACCATCGCTGATGACATCGCGGCGGGGGCGCTGTTCTCGTCCTCGCTGGGCTATACCTTCAGCTATGACACACGCCTTTCCGGGCTGGACCCGACATCGGGTGTGCTGCTGGAGTTCGGCCAGGATTTCGCCGGGCTGGGCGGTGACAACAAGTTCATCAAGACAACGGCGAAGGTGGTGGGCGAAAGACGCATCTTCAACGAAGACATCACCCTGCGCGCTTCGCTTGAAGGTGGTGCATTGGCCTGGCGCAGCGGCAACAACCGCGTGACGGACCGTTTCCTGCTGTCGCCCTCGATCATGCGCGGCTTTGAATCGGGCGGCATCGGTCCGCGCGATATCGGTGGTACTGCAAATGATCCGCTGGGGGGCAACCTGTATCTGGCGGCACGGTTTGATGTGGAGTTCCCCCTGGGCCTGCCCGAGGAATACGGGATTTCCGGCGGTGTGTTTTATGACGTCGGCAATCTTTGGGATCTGAGCGATGTCAATTACAACGGCGGCACCGTGGTCGGGGAAAGCGGATCCTTCCGGCATGTGGTTGGTTTCTCGCTGTTCTGGGAAACGCCTGTTGGTCCGTTGCAGTTCAACTTCTCCAAGGCGCTGAAGAAAGAAGTCTTCGACAAGGAACAAAGCTTCGAATTCACGCTCCGCACGGAATTCTGATCCGATGGGGCGCTTGGCCCAACACATGGCACTGGTGCTGGCGCTGCTTTGCGCCGCACCGCTGGCTGCCCAGTCGACGGCGGGTCCGGCGGCTGCGCCCGAAAGGGGATCGGTTGTCAGCCCGGTGCTGACCATCGATTCAGAGCGGGTTTTCCAGCAAAGCGATTTCGGCAAGAGGGTTGCGGCGGAAGAGCGCGAAAAGCTCTCGGCGCTGGAAAGTGAAAACCGCGAGATCGAAGCCCGGCTTGAAACCGAGGAACGCGCGCTGACCGAAAAGCGTGCACAGATGACGCCGGAAGCCTTCCGGGTCCTGGCGGATGCGTTTGACGCCAAGGTGCAAGAGACACGGAGCGCGCAGGATGCCAAGTTCCGCGAGTTGAGCGCCCAGCTTGACGTTGAAAGAGGCAAGTTCCAGCAGGCCGCGGCACCGGTGTTCGAGCAGCTGATGCGCGAGGCCGGCGCTGCCGTGATCCTTGAGCGGCGGTCGGTCTTTGCCAGCGCCACGGTGATCGAGATCACCGAAGAGGCGATTGCGCTGCTGAATGAAACATTGGGTGACGGCGCCGGTGCGGAAGACCGCTGAGCCGATATTGCCCCAGTGCCACAGAATTGCTAGCCCTGTACGGTACGTGACGCGAAGGACATATAATGAACCAAGAAAAACAAAGCGCTGACATCCAGATGATCCAGCGTATCCTGCCGCACCGCTATCCGTTTCTGCTGGTGGACAAGGTAAAAGAGATCGACGGAACCGCGTCCGCTGTCGGCTACAAGAACGTGACGATGAACGAACCGCATTTCCAGGGGCATTTCCCCGGCACGCCGATCATGCCCGGTGTCACCATCGTAGAGGCGATGGCGCAGACCGCCGGGGTCATGCTGGGCGTGGCGCTGGATATCGTGGACCGCGACATGCTGATCTATTTCATGTCCATCGACAAATGCAAATTCCGCCGCAAGGTGGTCCCGGGCGACGTGCTGCGGATGGACCTCAAGACCCTGCGCGGCAAGGCGGGTGGCAAGATCTGGCGTTTCAGCGGGGTTGCGACAGTCGACGGCGAAATGGCCGCCGAGGCGGAATTCATGGCGATGGTCGATCTTTCGAAAGAGGCATCATGAGCAACATTCACCCCTCTGCCATCATCGAGGACGGCGCGCAGATCGACGCTTCGGTGCAGATCGGCCCGTTCTGCGTGGTCGGGCCGGAGGTTGTGCTGAAGGCGGATGTGATCCTGAAAAGCCATGTGGTGGTCACCGGCAATACCGTGGTCGGGGCTGGCACCGTGATCTTTCCCTTTGCGGTGATCGGCGAGATCCCCCAGGATCTGAAGTTCCGCGGCGAAAAGACAGCCCTTGTGATCGGAGAGCGTAACCGCATCCGTGAACATGTGACGATGAATTGCGGGACCGATGCGGGCGGCGGCATCACGCGGGTCGGCGATGACGGATTGTTCATGGCAGGCTGTCACGTGGCCCATGATTGCATCGTCGGCGACCGTGTGGTGATGGTGAACAACTCGGGCCTTGCCGGGCATTGCGTGGTCGAGGATGACGTGATCCTCGGTGGTCTCTCCGGTGTGCATCAATGGGTCCGCCTGGGCCGTGGTGCCATCATCGGCGCGATGACCAAGATCACCAATGACGTGATCCCCTATGGCCTTGTGCAGGCCCCCAAGGGCGAATTGGAGGGGCTGAACCTGATCGGTCTGAAACGCAAGGGCGTGTCGCGTGCCGATATCACCGCGCTCCGGGCGGCCTACCAGATGCTGGCACAGGGCGAAGGCACCTTTCAGGACCGTGCCGTGCGGCTGGGCGAAGAGACCGACAGCGATTACGTGCGCCGGATCGTCGAGTTCATCACCGCCGAGACCGACCGCCACTTCCTGACCCCGAAATGACACTGGCGCTGATTGCAGGGCGCGGCAGACTGCCGGCGCAGGTTGTGGCGGCGCAGGATCGCGCACCGCTGATCTGCGCGCTGGAAGGCACGCCGCCGGACACTCTTGCGGTGGATCTGACCTTCCGCCTGGAAACGCTTGGCTCGTTGCTGATCGAGCTTGGCCAGCGGGGGGTGACGCAGGTCTGTTTCTGCGGTGGTGTGGACCGGCCCGCGCTTGATCCGGCGGCGCTGGACGATGAAACCAGGCCGCTTGTCCCGATGTTCCAGAAGGCGCTTGCCGCCGGGGACAATGGAGCCCTGCAGGTGATCAAGGAGATCTTCGAACAGACCGGATTCGAGGTTCTGGGCGCCGATATGCTGGTGCCCGATCTGGTGGCCCTCCCGGGGGTCTTGTCCGATGCCTGGCCCGATGCGCAGATGCGCCGCGATGCCGCGCGCGGCGAGGCGGTGCTGGCGGGTCTGGCCCCGCTCGACATCGGTCAGGCCTGCGTGATCGGGGGGGAACAGGTTCTGGGGGTCGAGGCCATGGGCGGCACGGCGCATCTGCTGGAAACCCTGCCACCCCGCGTCCGGGAGATGAACGCAATCCTCTGCAAGGGGCCCAAGACCGGTCAGATCCGCGAGATCGACATGCCCACCATCGGCCCCGAGACATTGCGCGCCGCCCATGCCGCCGGTCTGGCCGGGGTGATTGTCGATGCGGGCGATGTGATCGTGCTGGACCGCGAGGAATGCGTGCGCCTGGCCGATGAATTCGGCCTTGTCCTGTGGTCCCGGCGTGGGGGCGAGGGGTGAAAGTCTTTATTCTTGCCGGCGAACCTTCGGGCGACAAGCTGGGCGGTGCCTTGATGGCCGGATTGAAGGCGCTGCGCCCGGATGTGAGTTTTGAAGGGATCGGCGGCCCTGACATGACCGCCGAAGGCCTGCAAAGCCGCTTTGACATGGCCGAGCTCAGCATCATGGGGCTGGCGGAAATCCTGCCCAGGTACCGGTCGCTCAAGGCGCGGATCCGCCAGACGGCCGATGCGGTGTTGCAAATGCAGCCCGATGTGATGATCACCATCGACAGCCCCGATTTTTCCCTGCGCGTCGCAAAGCTGGTGAAGGCGCAAAGCAACATCCGGACGGTGCATTACGTGGCCCCCTCGGTCTGGGCATGGCGGCCCGGCCGGGCGGCCCATATGGCGAAATACATCGACCATGTGCTGGCGCTGCTGCCCTTCGAGCCGCCGCTGATGCAGGCCGCGGGCATGGCCTGTGATTTTGTCGGCCATCCGGTGGTTACAGATCCCGTTGCGACGGATGAGGAGGTCAGCGCCTTTCGTGCCGAAAGTGGCATTGGTGACGCGCCTTTCCTCCTGGTTCTGCCGGGCTCACGCAAGGCAGAGGTGGCGCGCCTCGGCCCGGTGTTCGGCGATGCCCTGGGGCTGCTGCTGGCGCGTCGTCCGCAGATGCGCGTGGTCGTGCCCGCCGCAGTGTCGGTTGCTGACGAGGTGCGCGCGGCGGTGGCGGATTGGCCCGGTGACCCGCTGGTGCTGGACCCGCGCGATGGAGGGGATGCCAAGGCACGCAAGCGCGCGGCCTTCCGGGCAGCCGATGCGGCGCTGGCGGCCTCGGGCACCGTATCGCTGGAGTTGGCGGCAGCCGGCACACCGATGGTGATCGGATACCGGGTGAACTGGCTGACCTTCCGCATCGTCAAGGCGATTGCGCTGATCGACACGGTGACACTGGTCAATCTGGTCAGCGACACCCGTGTGGTGCCCGAATACCTCGGCCCCGATTGCACGGCGGAGGGAATTGCCGAAGGCCTGCAGGCGGTGCTGGCCAACCCGGAGGCGCAGCAGGCCGCGATGGCGCTCACCATGGAGCGTCTGGGCAAGGGCGGCGAGGCACCGGGTTTAAGGGCAGCAAGGGCGGTGCTCAAAGGAATGGCAACGTAAAGGCCTGCTTGATAATCTGACCCAGGCGCGCCAATATTTTTATGTTTTCGTTTGCGTAATGTGCAAGCGGCACCCAACAAATGGCGGCTGCTGGCAACATAATGGCCAGGTTCTGAGATCTTTTTTCATTTTCGATACGTTTCATATCACGCAATGCATCAATTGCGGAAGAAAAATCGGCGTCAGTCTTCGGCTTGTTCGCCTTTTTCGCGATCTCAGCCAAGACAGCACAATAGATATTTCCCAATTGTAAAACTGTCAAAGATCTGTCGATTGCCTTCAGTGTTTTCGTGCGCCGGATCAGAATAACAACTACGAAAAGTGCGAACGTAACAAGAAAACCCAGGACGAGCGCTTTGTCTACGAATTCAATAAATACTTGCTCCGCGATATCCCCGACACTTGCTTGGGCACCATTCAATCTTTGAAGAAATCTGCCGATATCAATTAGGGACAATGCAATAACAAATGCCACGTAAGTGTAAACTGCTGCATGCCAAGTGTATTTTCGGAAAAGATAGCGTGGTCCTATTTTAGCGATCCGATAGACAGGGCTTTCAAACCTTTGATATTTAAGTAATATCTTTACTTGGTATGCCTTTTCAAATGCCCCTGCGAATTGTCGGCGCATTAGATAAAGAGCGGGGTGGAGTGACCTGAGTCTGCGTCCTATTGGTTTCGCAGAAAGAGACAGGAGTTTTTCTTCAGACTCCAGGTGCTCTGCCACATTATCAATTGACAGCTCGCAGCTGGAATGAAGTTTTATCGGAGAGACCGATATTGTTGGAAAAGAACCAGTTCTAGACTCAATTTCTGCCAAGGTTGCAGAAATAGTGCCGTTCTGAGGCCCTTCTTTCCTTTTTATCAAACTGCTCACGAGCGACGCTAATTTAAGCATCTCATGAGCACCTAAACTTTCTTTGGGATCATGATCTTTCAGCTTGAGCCGATACAAAAAGACGCCATCCATCCGCCGCCAATACGTGACAACTTTGGGAAGCCTGTCTCCATTATGTAGGGATTCTGCGCCTTCGATTAATATATCGTCTGATATTACAGCACTTGACCAAGGCGCGCTCGCGGAGGCCGTCCAATCCAAAAACCAACAATCCGACATTCTGCTAGAATGCCATTGCCTGTGTAACCATCAACAGTATTGCACAACAGCCAAGTATCAAAAGAGAATGAAATCTCGATACCCTTAATGATGGGTCTTTCTCTATGTCATCCATGCTATTGTAAATTACTTTTTTCTTCGATTTCACTATTGATCCCCCAAGAATTCCCACACGGTAGCTCGATTCTCTACTTTTTGGCAACTCAGTTAGGATCGGGTTAAAAGTCCGGCCCGTCAGCCCTTGTGAATCCAGCCGCCGCCAAAGATGCGGCTGCTGTCGGGGTCGTAGAACACGCAGGCCTGTCCCGGTGACACGCCTTCCTCCGGGGTCAGCAGTTCGACTTCTGCTGTAGTGTCGGACAGTGGGCGCAGGATGGCGTCGCGCGGCGGGCGGGTCGAGCGGACGCGCACCGCGATCGGCCATTCGGTGCGCGAGGTCAGGGGCGCATCGCCCAGCCAGTTGATTTCGCGCACAGGCACGGTGCGGGTGGCGAGCATCGCCTTGGGGCCCACCACGACTTCCTTGCGCTCTGCGTCCAGCTTGACCACGTAGAGCGGATCGGCCAGCCCGCCGATGCCAAGGCCACGGCGCTGGCCGATGGTATAATTGATCACGCCGTCGTGGCGGGCCAGCACATTGCCTTCCGTATCCACGATATCGCCGGGATTGGCGGCTTCGGGCCGCAGCTTCCGGATCACGCTGGCGTAATCGCCGTTGGGGACAAAGCAGATGTCCTGGCTATCAGGTTTCATCGCAACGCTGAGCCCGTATTTGGCCGCCAGCGCGCGGGTGTCGTCCTTGCTGGGCAGATGGCCCAGCGGAAAGCGCAGATAGTCCAGCTGTTCCGGGGTGGTCGAGAACAGGAAATAGCTTTGATCGCGGCTGGCGTCGGCGGCGGCGTGCAGTTCCGGGCCCTTCGCGCCCATCTTGCGCTGGATATAGTGACCGGTGGCCATGCAATCGGCCTCAAGATCCTTCGCGGTTTCCAGCAGGTCCTTGAATTTCACCCGTTCGTTGCAGCGGATGCAGGGCACCGGGGTGGCCCCGCCAAGGTAGCTGTCGGCGAATTCGTCGATCACCGCGTCCTTGAAGACGTTTTCATAGTCCAGCACGTAATGGGGAAACCCCATGTCCTCGGCCACACGGCGGGCATCGTGGATGTCGATCCCGGCACAGCAGGCGCCCTTCTTGGCCAGTGCCGCGCCGTGATCGTAGAGCTGAAGCGTCACGCCGACCACGTCGTAGCCTTCTTCGGCCAGCATGGCGGCCACCACGGAGCTGTCGACGCCGCCCGACATCGCCACGACCACCCGCGTGTCGGCGGGGGCCTTGGCAAAGCCAAGCGAGTTCAGGGGCGGTGTCTGGTCAAGGGGCATCGTTTTCTCCGGGGGTTTCCTTGCGAATATAGGAAAATGCGACCTACTCACAAGGGGGGGCTTCATCCTGCGTTAAGGCCGGAACGGCAGATTGGCGAGGTGCAACGACGGAATGATCTGATGTACCTCAAGAAAGTCCATGGACCGCGTTCGGTGACCCTGGCCGATGGGACGGTCCTGTCGCGGGCCGATCTGCCCGCGTCCTCCACCCGGCGCTGGGTGGCATCGCGCAAGGCGGCGGTGGTGCGGGGCGTTGTTTATGGGCTGATCACGCAGGAGGAGGCGCTGGAACGCTACCAATTGAGCGAGGAGGAGTTCATCGAATGGCTGCGCGCTGTGACCGAGCATGGGGAGGCGGCGCTGAAGACAACGGCGCTGCAAAAGTATAGACAACTTTAAGTTGCTGGTTCTGCGCTGCTACATATGGTAACGGGTAGTTAACCTTTTTTGTTCACGATATTTCGTAAGTACCAGTTCAGAGAGTCGGAGAATGTAATGCGTGTACTGCTTGTAGAAGACGACCCAACGACCTCTCGCAGCATCGAACTGATGCTGACCCATGCCAATCTGAATGTCTATGCGACCGACCTCGGCGAAGAGGGCATCGATCTTGCCAAGCTCTATGACTACGATCTGATCCTGCTGGACCTCGATCTGCCGGACATGAACGGCCATGATGTGCTGCGCCAGTTGCGGGTCAGCCGGATCGAGACGCCGATCCTGATCCTTTCCGGCTCCGACGATACGGAAAACAAGATCAAGGGCTTTGGTTTCGGCGCGGATGACTATCTGACCAAGCCGTTTCACCGCGAGGAACTGGTGGCGCGCATTCATGCGATCATCCGCCGGTCAAAAGGGCATTCACAATCCATCATCGAAACCGGCCAGATTGCGGTGAACCTGGATGCCAAGACGGTCAGCGTGAACAATCAGGCGGTGCATCTGACCGGCAAGGAATATCAGATGTTTGAACTCTTGTCCCTGCGCAAGGGGACCACCCTGACCAAGGAGATGTTCCTGAACCATCTCTATGGCGGCATGGATGAGCCGGAGCTGAAGATCATTGACGTGTTCATCTGCAAACTGCGCAAGAAGCTGAGCGCTGCGACAGGTGGACAGAACTATATCGAAACGGTCTGGGGCAGGGGCTATGTCCTGCGCGATCCCGAACCGTCAGAGGTCAACCTGGCCGCCACCGGCTGAACGCTGCGGGCTGAAAATGAATGTCCACAGGCCCTAGACCTGCCAATCCGGGCAACTTATCTAAAGCGAGATAAGGTGACGTTCGGGGGGCAGGTCTTTTGACATCTGAAATCGAGACTCTGACAGAGGATCAGGCGCGCGCGGCGCTTGCGGAGCTGGCCCGGGCCCTTGCGGATGCAAATACCGCGTACCACGGGGCCGATGCACCGGAGCTTTCCGACGCGGAATACGACAGGCTCAAGCGGCGCAACGCAGAGATCGAGGCGCGTTTTCCACATCTGAAACGGGAAGACAGCCCGTCGGAACAGGTGGGGGCCGCCCCGGCAGATGGTTTTTCCAAAGTCACCCATGCGGTGGCGATGCTGTCGCTTTCGAATGCCTTTGAGGCCGAAGATGTGGCCGAATTCGACGGCAGGATCAGGAAATACCTCGGGCTGGGGGACAAGGCACCGCTGCGCTACACCGCCGAGCCAAAGATTGACGGGCTTTCCCTCTCGCTTCGCTATGAAAAGGGGGCGCTGGTGCAGGCGGCCACGCGGGGCGACGGCGCGGTGGGCGAGAACGTCACCGCCAATGCCCGCACCATCGACGATATTCCCGCCCGGATCGACGGCGCCCCCGACCTGCTGGAGGTGCGCGGCGAAGTCTATATGAGCCACGAAGATTTCGAGGCGCTCAATGAACGGCAGGTGGCAGCAGGCGCCAAATCCTTTGCCAACCCGCGCAACGCCGCCGCCGGATCGCTGCGGCAGTTGGACGCCAGCATCACCAAATCACGCCCGCTGCGCTTCTTTGCCTATGCCTGGGGCGCGCTCAGCGCCCCGCTTGCCGACACCCAGATGGGGGCGATCCAGCGATTGAGCGAACTGGGGTTCTCGACCAACCCGCTGACCGTGCTCTGCGACGGGCCGCAGGAGATGCTGGACCATTACGCAAAGATCGAGCTGCAGCGCGCCACGCTGGGCTATGACATCGACGGCGTGGTCTACAAGGTGGACGACCTGGCCTTGCAGGAGCGGCTGGGCTTCCGCTCCACCACCCCCCGCTGGGCCACCGCCCACAAATTTCCCGCGGAACTGGCCTGGACCCGGCTGGAGGGGATCGACATTCAGGTCGGGCGCACCGGGGCGCTGTCACCGGTGGCGCGGCTGCATCCGGTGACCGTGGGCGGCGTCGTTGTCTCCAACGCGACGCTGCACAATGAGGATTACATCAAGGGTTTTGACAGCAAGGGCGCGGAAATCCGCGGCGGCAAGGACATTCGCGTCGGTGACTGGGTGCAGGTCTATCGCGCCGGGGATGTGATCCCCAAGGTGGCCGATGTGGACCTGTCCAAACGCCCCGGGGACAGCGCCGCTTATGTCTTTCCGCAAACCTGCCCCGAATGCGGCTCTGACGCGGTGCGCGAGCCGGGCGACGCGGTGCGGCGCTGCTCCGGCGGCCTGATCTGCCCGGCACAGGCGGTGGAGAAACTGAAGCATTTCGTCTCCCGCGCGGCATTCGACATCGAGGGGCTGGGCGCGAAACAGGTCGAACAATTCTATACCGATGGCTGGATCGCCGAACCCGCCGATATCTTTACCCTGCGGGACCGCTATGGCTCCGGCGTCCAGCAGCTCAAGAATCGTGAGGGCTGGGGCGAAAAATCAGCCACGAACCTGTTCCAGGCAATTGAAGACAAACGCAATATCGCCTTCTCCCGTTTGCTGTTCTCGCTGGGCATCCGCCATGTGGGCGAGTCGGCATCGAACCTGATCGCGCTGCACTACGGGTCCTGGCATGATCTTGAGGCCGCGATGGACGCCGCCGCAGACCAGTCCGGCCCGGCATGGGAAGACCTGATCGGCATCGACGGCGTCGGGGCGGTCATGGCCGGATCGCTGGTCAAGGCCTTCGCGCAGGAGCGCGAGCGCGCCTCCATCGACCGATTGGTGGCCCATCTGACCGTGGCCGAGGCCAAACGCGCCGATACCTCGGGCAGCCCGGTGGCGGGCAAGACCGTGGTCTTTACCGGCAGCCTTGAAAAGATGACCCGGGCCGAGGCCAAGGCACGCGCCGAACGGCTGGGTGCCAAGGTCGCCGGGTCGGTCAGCGCCAGGACCGATATCCTTGTTGCCGGTCCCGGTGCCGGGTCCAAGGCGAAAAAGGCGGCGGAACTTGGGATCGAAACCCTGGATGAGGATGGCTGGCTGGCCCTGATCGGCGCTTCATGAAGGGCAGACCCGAAACGCTGTTCCCGCTCTTTGCGGGGCTTGAGACGCTGGAGGGCGTGGGCCCCAAGACCGCGCAGACCCTTGGGCAACTGGATGTGACCGCACCGCGGGACCTGCTGTTCACGCTGCCCTATTCCGGCATCGACCGCAGCCTGCGCAGCACGGTCAAGGATGCGCATCTGCCCGCCGTGCTGACCGTGGCGGTGACGGTGGGGGCCCATCATGCGGCCCGGACCAAGGGCGGCGCCTACCGCATTCATGTGGAGGATGCCGAATCCAGCTTTCAGCTCGTGTTTTTCCATGCGCGGGGCGATTACTGGACCCGGCAATTGCCCCCGGGCGCGCGGCGCATCGTATCGGGCCGGGTGGAGCTTTTTGACGGGATCCCCCAGATGGTCCATCCCGATTTCGCCGTGCCGGAAGAGGAGGCGGGCGATATCCCGGCTTTCGAGCCTGTCTATCCGCTGACCGGTGGCATCACCCAGAAGCTGATGTTCAAGGCGACCCGCGCCACATTGGCCCGCACCCCCGATCTGGCCGAATGGATCGACCCCGGCCAGAAGGCGCGCGAGGGCTGGCCTGATTTCAAGGCGGCGGTTGCGGCGGCACATGCGCCGCAGACCCTGGGCGATCTGGCCCTGACCGCCCCGGCGCGGGCGCGCCTGGCCTATGACGAGCTTTTTGCCCATCAGATCACCCTGGCCCTGGCGCGGCAGAAGGAACGCCGCAAGAAGGGCCGGGAGACCATCGGCGACGGCCATCTGCAGGCGCGCGTTCTGGCCTCGCTGCCCTTTGCGCCCACCGGCGCGCAGACCCGCGCGGTGGCCCAGATTGCCGCCGACATGGCCAGCCCGCAGCGGATGAACCGCCTGTTGCAGGGCGATGTGGGCGCGGGCAAGACGCTGGTCGCCTTCCTCGCCCTGCTGGGCGCGGTCGAAGCGGGTGGCCAGGGTGTGCTGATGGCCCCGACGGAGATCCTGGCCCGGCAGCATCTGCAGGGCTTGCAGCCCTTGGCCGAAGAGGCCGGCGTGGTGCTGGAGATTCTCACCGGCCGGGACAAGGGCGCGGAGCGGCAGGCCAAGCTGGCCGCACTTGCCAGCGGTGCCATTCAGGTGCTGGTTGGCACCCATGCGGTGTTTCAGGCCGATGTGACCTTTGCCGATCTGCGCCTGGCGGTGGTGGATGAACAGCATCGCTTCGGCGTGCGCCAGCGGCTGGAACTGGGGCAAAAGGGGCGGCAGGCCGATGTGCTGGTGATGACGGCAACGCCGATCCCGCGGTCGCTGGCACTGGCCCAATACGGCGACATGGATGTCTCCGTGCTGGATGAGAAACCACCCGGTCGCCAGCCCATCAAGACCGCGCTGGTCAGCACCGACCGGATCGACGAGGTGGTGAACCGCCTGCGCGCGGCGATTGCCGAGGGCCGTCAGTGTTATTGGGTGTGCCCACTGGTCGAGGAAAGCGAGGTCAGCGACCTGATCGCGGCGGAGGAGCGGTTCAAACGCCTGCGCGCGGCCCTGGGCGAGGGGGTCGTGGGGCTGGTGCACGGCCAGATGCCCCCGGCGGAAAAGGACGCGGCGATGCGCGCCTTTCAGCAGGGGGAAACCCAGGTGCTGGTGGCCACCACGGTGATCGAGGTGGGGGTGGATGTGCCCAATGCCACCATCATGGTGGTCGAACGGGCGGAAACCTTCGGGCTGGCTCAATTGCACCAGCTGCGCGGCCGCGTCGGGCGCGGGCAGGGCGCATCGACCTGCCTGCTGATGTTCCAGCACCCGCTCAGCGAGACGGGGCGCAGGCGGCTTGAGGTACTGCGCGAGACGGAGGATGGATTTGTCATCGCGGAAACCGATCTGAAAATGCGCGGCACCGGCGATCTGATCGGCACGGCACAATCCGGGGTGCCGCGTTTCCGTGTGGCGGATCTGGAACGGCAGGCCGGACTGATGGCTGTGGCGCAGTCGGATGCACGCAAATTGCTGGCAGATGATGCGAACTTGGAAAGCGACAGGGGCAAGGCCGCGCGTGTTCTTCTGTGGCTGATGCGGCAGGATGAGGCGATCCGTTTGATTTCAGTGGGTTAGCGTCGCAACGCCATTTTGTTCGCAAATGTTCTTAAAAAGTTCTTTACAGCCTGTTCATAAAATGAGAACAAAGGAGCAACAGATGCGGAGGCTCCGATGACAATGCTCAAGACACTCAAAACCATCGCGACACGGTCCCAGGATACGTTGCTGCAGGATGCCGTTGGTGCGGCAGCATTGGTTGTCATGCTGGTTGTCGGATTGCACCTGCCGTCATTTGTTTGATTTCTGCCTGCGCTCTCGCGCCGGTCGTTCGACGCATCCGTCCCAATTGATGCGGCTGGGGGCTCTGCCTGTCCTATTCAGCCCAGGGGTTTGCCGCCCCGTCGAACGCCACCGGGTCCCACGTGAGTAACGCGATCCTGCGCCGCCATCCCTTTGGATGTGCGGCGCTTTTTTTTGCGATATGGTGTTTCCGGGCTTCACGGGTCACGTCCGGATGTCACGCAAGGCCTCAGTCATAGCGATAGGCCAGGCGCAGGCCGCCCCAGTGGCGCCCCCCAACCCAGAGCGGGGCAGAGAGGTCTTTCATCAGGGCAAATTCACCACCGCCCATGTCACGGCGATAGACCTGCAGCAGGAAGGGTTCCGTGTTCCGCCCGGCTTTCAACCCGACCCTGTCGTCGAACATCCGGCGGTTGCGGCAATTGGCGGTGTTCCAGACCACGTCATCGCCCTGTGGACGCGAGAATTTCTTGTTGTGGGTTGGCAGATAGCCGTTCACATCGACCGCCGCGCAGAACACGACCTTGGGGTCAAACCTCAGCGCCGGTTCCTGAAAGGCGGGCAGAACGCCATCCAGGAATCTGGTGGCGCGGGTCACCACCTGGGGCGGGTTGCTCCCCTGAACGGGCTGATAGGCGCGGTCAAAGAGCTGATCCAGACCAATGCTGCCCTCTGCCACCGCTTTATTCAGCGCCTCTGAGATTTCGTTGGCGGTCTGCGTGACATAGGCGATAAAGGGCGCATCGACGGAGGCGCCCCCAAGCGCCGCTGAGATCTGCACGATCTTTTCCGAGGCCTCGACCAGATTGTGCATCCGCTTCTTGGTCTCTTCGATCCCGACCGAGGTCTCCTGCACGGTCTCGCTGATATCGGCAACCGCGGGGCGCAGATTCTCGACCGCGTCTTTCGCGCGTTTGGTATTCGCCGCAATCTGCATGCTTTGCCCATGTTCCCTGGCGATGGTTTCTTCCATCTGGCTGAGCGCAGAATCGGTCTCTGCCGAGCGTTCCAGCACCTCGCGGGCATCGCTGGCGACGGTTTCGGCCTCCTTGCCGAGCTTGGCGATCCAGTCCGTCAGGGTTTCGATATTGTCTGAAATCTGCTTTGCCGCCAGGCTGGTCTTTTGCGAAAGGTCGTTGATCGCTTCGGCCACCACCGCAAATCCGCGCCCGGCGTCACCCGCGCGCGCCGCTTCGATCTTGGCGTTGATGGCCAGCGTATTGACCTGGGTTGCGATGGTCGCGATCTGGCTGTTGTTGGCCTTTACCGCCGCAAGGGTGCTCGACACGCCGCCGGACCTTGCATGGACCTCTTCGACCCAGCCTGCGACGCTGCGTGTCTTGGTGCCCACATCGCGCATCAGCGTCGCCGAGGATTTGACCGTTTCAAGCGCGCGGTTTGACGTTTCGCTCAACCCTTCGACCAGCCGGGTCGCGTCGCTGTTGGCGGCGGCCATTTCGTTGGTATTCTGGTCAAGTGCGCGCAGGGCGTTCTTCTGGGATGCGCCGTGTTCCGCAACCAGGTCGAGAAACCCGGAAATATCGACAATTTCGTAGCCCAGAGCGGCCGCAGCGACTGCCAATGCGTCCATCTGCGTATCAGCATCGAGGCGCATATGCGCTGTCATTTCGTTCTCCGGCCAGTGATTATCCTGTCCCTGAGTTTGCAGAAATTGACTTATAATCCGTTAATTTTCGCGCTGGCATCGGCATTTTCCGCAGCCTCTGACAGCGCTTCGATCGCCAGCAGGATGGAGGCATGGCGGTTCTTGTAGGCGGTCGCCGGTGTCAGAACTTCGAAACCGTCAAAGGGGGCATCGGGCACCGGGCCTGCGTCCTTCAGCATCGCGCGCAGCTGGTTGCGCGCCGTGATCAGTTGCGCGGGTGTCGCACCGATGGCGGCGGCCCCGGTCACGGCGGCAGCGGCCTGTCCCAGTGCGCAGGCCTTCACATCCTGTCCGAATTCGGCCACCCGGCCATCCTTCATCACGACATCCACGGTCACGGTGGAGCCACAGAGCGGCGAACGGCGCTTGACCGTCATGTCCGGCGCATCGAGCCGGCCAAGGTGCGGGATCTCCGACGCCAGCGCCAGTATCCTCGCGGAGTAGAGTTTGATCAGGTCCGTTTCGTCCGACATGCTGTTCCCTTTGCCGCTCAATCCCTACATAAACGCCCGAGCCGAAGATGCAAAAAATTTTACGTGAGGTCCCCATGTCCTTTAGTCCCGATCAACTGGTCTTCAACGATGCCGGTCTGATCCCCGCAATCGCACAGGAAGCCGAGAGTGGCGAAGTGCTGATGATGGCCTGGATGAACGCCGACAGCATCCGCAAGACGCTTGATACCGGGCGGGTCACCTATTGGAGCCGGTCGCGGCAGGAATTCTGGGTCAAGGGCGACACCAGCGGCCATGTGCAGGAGCTGGTGGATTTTCGTTTCGATTGTGACGCCGATTGCCTGCTGGTGCTGGTCCGCCAGACCGGGCCTGCCTGTCACACCGGGCGGCGCAGTTGTTTCTACCGCGCGGTCAGGGACGGCGAGACAATCGAGCTTTCCACCCCACTTTGAGTTTTGCCACATCCGCCAAGCTGTTGTAGCCTGAACTTCAGTCATCTGGGGGAATGTCATGTTGTGCAAGATTGCCGGAACCGGTGCGGTGCTTGGCCTGATGGCCGGGCTGATGGGGGCCGCTCAGGCCGAAGGGTTTGATCCTCGTGCGGATTGCGCCGCGGTGCTGGGCAATGCCACACCGGCCGAACAGGTGATGATCGCGGCCTGGACCTTTGGCTATCTCGCGGCCACTGCCGACAACATCCGCCCGGTGGAGACCCGGAACAACGCGGTTCTGTTGGGCAATATCGCAAAGGTTTGTCAGGCCAATGCCGGGGCCAGCCTGCTTGATATCGTTGCCGCCAACAGCAAACCTGCCACCGCGTCACCCGCCGCCTCCGCCGCCCCGGCACCGGGGAGCGAGGCAGAGGCGCGGGCGCTGTTGATGCAGTATTATGCGCCGGGTGCGGATTACCTCGCGCTGACCCAGGCGCTGCTGCCGACAGAGGCGGAGGTGCGCGCGGTCTATGCCGATCCGCTGGGCTCGGCGCTCTGGCGGGATCTGAGCAGCCAGATCGGCCCCGGAACCGCCTTTGGGCCAAAGCCGGATCACAACGACCTCATCGTCGTCTATGCCACGACCCGCGCCCTGGCAGAGAAACGCCCGGTGCTGAATGAATTTCCCGGCGGCTACAAGGATGTGCTGCAGTATTTCAAGGTTGATGTCCCGATTGTGCGGTTCAAGTTCGTGACCCGTGGCGACACGCTGGGCCTTGCGTTTGACGGGCTGATTTACCTGAATGGCCGCTGGGTGATCATGCCCAAGCCATGGCGCAGCCTTCCAGGTTAACTTCGGCCTCTAAAGGCCTATTTTTTCACGAATATCTTTCGGTGTCGCCCCATCGGCCCGGAACAGGGAAATGGCCCTGGCATCGTCACGTTTGGCCAGGCGCCGGCCGCTTTCGTCGCGGATCAGCAAGTGGTGGTGATAGACCGGCACCGGCAGGCCCAGCAGCGCCAGCAGCAAGACCTGGATCGCGGTGAAATCAAACAGGTCTTCACCCCGGACAACATGGGTGATCTGCTGTGCCACATCATCCAGCGCCGAGGCGAGGAAATAGGCGATGACCGCGTCATCCTTGCGGTACAGCACCACATCGCCGATCCGCGACAGGGCTGTTTCCGCCTCGATCCGGTGAAAACCGGCGTTTTTCTCGCCGGTTTCGGTAAATCCGGGAAGATTGCCGCCAAAACGCGCCAGGGCCCGGTCCATATGCAGGCGCAGCGCGTCACCGGGCTGCCAGCTGCTCACATCGCGGTGTTTGCAGGTGCCGGGGTACAGATCGGGAAAGGCCCCTTCCTGCGGCGCGGCGGTGGCGGCGCGGATGTCCTTGCGCGAACAATTGCAGGGGTAGAGCAGGCCCATCTCCCGCAGGCGGGCGAGCGGTGCCTCATAGCTCTCCAGATTGTCCGACTGCCGCAGCACCGGTTCGGACCAGCTCAGGCCAAGCCAGGCCAGATCCTCAAGGATCAGCGCCTCCCACTTTGCCTTGCTGCGCTCGCGGTCGGTGTTTTCCATGCGCAGCAGGAATTCGCCACCGGCCGCACGCGCCATGTCATGCGCCAGAATCGCGGAATAGGCATGGCCCAGATGCAGCGGGCCGGTCGGAGATGGTGCAAAGCGGGTTCTGAAAGTCACGCTTTTTCAAGTACATATACGTTGGACTTCATGCCGATTCCGGGCAGGTGGTCGCCGTGTTCGCGAAACAGCAGCCGTGCCGCGCCGCAATCGGTCCACTCCATCACCCGCGCTTCATAAGCCGGGTCCCGCAACGCATTGTCATTAAGGGAGAAAACGCATTTTCCACCCCGTGGCAGCGCATGCATCAGGTTGTCCAGCATGTGAACCGGTGCCGCGCCACTGCCAATCACGCCCATGGCAGAAATGGCGCTGTACTGACCTTTCGGAATGACCGGTGCGCCCGTGTCCGCGACGACAGAAAGCGCGCGGTAGATGTCCTTCTTGCGCGCTTCGCCCAGCATTTCGGGAGAGATATCCATGCCGTCGATCACACTGAACCCGGCCAGCTTCAGCGCAAGGCCGGAGAGGCCGGTGCCACAGCCGAAATCCAGGATCGGCGCGCTCTTGTCGCTGGTGAACCGGGCCAGCGCCGCGGCGCAGCGGCCCGGTGTGGCATAGCCGTTTTCGGCAATCTCGACCTCGTAGCTCGCGGCCCAATCGTCATAGAGCCGGCGCGTCGCAGCCGGATCTTTGGTCCCGTAAGCTTTGTCGAGAAATCCTGTCATGCATACAGGTTAGGCCGGGACTGCGATCCTGTCCAGCCAGCTTTGCCAGTCCGCCTTGGCGCGGTCGGTATAGGCTTTGTAGCGGTCCTTGCGGCCCCGCCTGCCGCCGCGCAGCCCCTCGACCGGGGGGAAGAGGCCGAAGTTCACATTCATCGGCTGGAAGGTCTTTGCCTCGGCGCCGCCGGTGATATGGGTGACCAGCGCGCCCATCGCGGTCGTGTCGGGGGGCGCGGCGATATCGGTGCCCAGAATCTCTGCCGTGGCCATGCGCCCGGCCAGCAGACCCATCGCGGCGCTTTCCACATATCCTTCGACCCCGGTGATCTGCCCGGCAAAGCGGATGTTGGGCTGGCTGCGCAGGCGCATCTGATCGTCCAGCAAGGTGGGTGAGTTGATGAAGGAATTGCGGTGAATGCCGCCCAGCCGCGCGAAACTGGCGTTTTCCAGCCCCGGAATTGTTTTGAAAACATCAGCTTGCGCGCCATACTTCATCTTGGTCTGGAAACCCACGATGTTATAGAGCGTGCCCAGCTTGTTGTCGCGGCGCAGCTGCACCACCGCATGGGCCTTGACCTCGGGCTGGTGCGGGTTGGTCAGGCCCACGGGTTTCATCGGGCCGTGGCGCAGGGTTTCGCGGCCGCGTTCGGCCATCACTTCGATGGGCAGGCAGCCGTCGAAATAGCCTGCCGTCTCGCCCTCGCGGAACTCGGTCTTGTCGGCCGCAAGCAAGGCGTCGATGAAGGCGTCATATTGCGCCTTGTCCATCGGGCAGTTGAGGTAGGCGGTGCGTTCCTCTTCGGTCTCGCCCTTGTCATAGCGCGATTGCATCCAGGCCTTGGACATGTCGATGCTGTCAAAATAGACGATGGGCGCAATGGCGTCGAAAAACGCCAGCGCCTCGGCCCCGGTGCGCGCCGCGATGGCCTCGGCCAGCTTGCCGGAGGTCAGCGGCCCGGTCGCGATGATCCAATGGCCCTCACTCGGCAGTTCGGTGATCTCGCCATATTCCACCGTTACACGCGGATGCGCCATCAGCGCATCTGTCACCGATTGGGCAAAGGGGTCCCGGTCCACCGCCAGGGCGCCGCCTGCGGGCAGTTTGTTGCGGTCGGCGCAGGCCATGATCAGCCCGCCCGCGGCGCGCATTTCCCAGTGCAGCAGGCCCACCGCATTCTGTTCATCGTCATCCGAGCGGAAGGAGTTCGAGCAGACCATCTCGCCCAGAAGGCCCGTCTGATGCGCGAATGTGCCGACCTCGGGCCGCATCTCGTGCAGGACCACGTCGATGCCGGCGTTTGCAGCCTGCCAGGCGGCTTCGGACCCGGCCATGCCGCCGCCCACGATATGAAGTGTCTGTGTCATGACAGCGATGTAGGGCAGGGCGGCGCGACAGGCAACCGCTAGCAGCATGGGATGTGTTGGGGGAATTGCGATGATTTGGGGTCGCCGCTGCGGGAATGGTCGGTCAGTGAGAGGCTGACCTGGAGGGACCTTCCGCCGGCGGCGACCCAAATATCTATGCACCCTCGGGTGCTGTCAGATTTATGCCCCAAATTCGCCAGATTTGAAAGCAGAAAATCCGTCAACAATCCGGCTTCATTTCGGAAACAGTCTCCGGAGGCGGAACAGGCCTATTGGCTGTCCATCGGCAGGCCGGAGGGCACCGCGCCGGGGGCGCCCAGGGCACCTTGGGCCGCGCGCGCGTCCGTCAGCGCATCGAGAAAGCTCAACAGTTCCGCGATTTCTCCGCCGGTGAGGGCAACATCCCGGATCTCGATGGCGGCTGCGATCCGGATCATTTCCTCGGTGTCGTCCAGTGCGGTAAAATCTTCCTGCTGTGCACCGCCCGGCAACAGCGCCGCGCTGCGGTCATAGCCGGTCAGCCCTGCCAGCGCATCCAGGTGATGGCGCAGGATGTCTTCCAGCCGGGCATAGGCGCCGTTGTGACCGTAAGGGGCGGTCAGCGCGACATTGCGCAGGGAAGGCGTGCGAAAGCGGTAGAAATCCGCCGGCACGCCGGTGACCTTGCCGCGCCCCAGGTCTGCATATCGGGCATAGGCGCTGTCGGTGTTCTTGCCCGGTCCGAACTGCGGCATGCCGATGGCGTGAAACCCGTGATCGGTCTGGAAGGGACCGCTGTGGCAGGTGCTGCAGCGCGCCTTGCCATAAAAAAGCGCCATTCCGGCAGCCTGTGCGGGCAACAGTGGCGTGCCGTCGCGCAGGTAGCGGTCAAAGGGGCTGTCGGTGGCGCGGAATTCAGTGGTGATGAAGGCGGCCAGCGCCTGGGCAATATCGGTGATGTGCAGGTCCTGCACCCCCTGGGCGGCAAAGCGGTCGCGATATGCGGGGATCGCCGCAATGCGTGCGGCCAGGATTGCCCATGCCCCGTCGCTGCCATGGATGCGGCCCGCGTCAACGGCGCTGGCCACGTCGTTTTCGCCTGCCTGGCCCGACATTTCATCCGCCGAGAGGATCGGCAGCATCGCCTGGGCGGCCAGCGCGGAGGGCATGGGTTTTTCCAGCGTCCGCCCTTCGGGCATGCGGATGCCGAACATGGCGCTCTCGCTGCGCTCCACCCGGCCATCGTGGAACATCACGGTGAATTCCCGCGCACCGATGTTGAACAGGGCAGGCGCATTGCGCGGGATGCGCGCATGCGGGCGGTTGTCCTCGCTCGCGATGCGACGGCTGCCCAGTCCAAGCCCGCCCTCGCCGATGGAGAGCGACATGCCGTCCGATGTGCCCAGCGTCGGATGGTGGCAGGTCGCACAGGCAATATTGCGGTTGCCCGACAGGATCGGGTCAAAGAACAGGTCCCGGCCCAGCAGGATCTGTTCCATCGGAAAGCTGGGAAAATCCGCATCGGTGACCGGCGCGGGCAGGGGATCTGCCATCGCTGTCTGAGCCAGAAAGCCGATAAATACTGCCGTCAGCGCACCGCGCATCCTGTTCCCCCTGAAGCTTTTGGGCAATTTGCCCAAAACGCGCGGTCATTTCCAGCCAAAGCTGCAGAAATCAAGGCCAGAAACAGGCAAAAGTGTCACTGATCCCACTTCGGGTCACGTTTGCCGAGAAAGGCGTCAATCCCTTCGGCAGTATCATCGCGCAGCATGTTCTGCACCATGACCTCACCGGTATAGGCATAGGCCTCGGCCACAGGCATCTGCAACTGGGCATAGAACGCCTCCTTGCCGATCCTGACGGCAGCGCCGAGCTTTCCGGCGATCTGATTGGCCAGCGCGGCGGTTTCATCGGCCAGCTGTTCGGGCGGAACCACGCGATTGACCAGCCCAAGCGCGCGGGCACGACTGGCGTCGATGAAATCGCCCGTGGTCAGCATCTCGAAGGCCTGTTTGCGCGGGATATTGCGGCTCAGCGCCACCATGGGGGTAGAGCAGAACAGCCCGATGTTCACGCCATTGACGCCAAAGCGCGTGCCTTCGGCGGCGACGGCCATATCGCAGGTGGCGACCAGCTGGCACCCGGCGGCGGTGGCAATCCCGTGGACCTGCGCGATCACCGGCTGCGGCATCGACTGGATGCGCGCCATCATCTTGCTGCACCGCTCGAAAAGATCCCTGAAACCGGCGGCCCCGCCATCCTCGGCCTGGCGCATGGCGGTCATCTGGCGCAGGTCATGGCCGGCGCAGAACGCCTTGCCCATGCCGGCCAGGGTGATCACCCGCGTGTCCGGGTCCGAAGCGCAGGCATCCAGCGCTTCCATCAGCGCCGCCAGCATCTCGTCGGACAGCGCATTCAGCCGTTCCGGCGCGTTCATCGTCAGCTGCATCACCGCGCCGTGACGCTGGGTCTCTACAATTGCCATCTTGCCCTCCCGGATCAATCAAGACACCTTGCCCCGCACAGCAGGAGAGGACAAGTATGCCCGCCGTCATGACCGCAGAGCAATTGACCAGCTTCATGAAGGAAGTCTTCGCGCAGGTTGCTGATGATTTCGCCATCGACGACGTGGGCGAGGGCGAGATCACCATGCGCCTGCTGACCCAGGACCGCCACCTGCGGCCCGGAGGTACAATTTCCGGCCCCGCCATGTTCGCGCTGGCAGATGTCGCGGCCTATCTGGTCACGCTGGCGATGATCGGCCCGCAGGCCCTGGCGGTGACGACAAATTGTTCCATTGATTTCATGCGCAAGCCGCAGGCGGGCGTCGATCTGGTTGCCCGGGCGCGCCTGCTGAAGCTGGGCAAGCAATTGTCGGTCACCGATGTGATGCTGTATTCCGTGGGTCTGGATGCGCCGGTGGCGCGGGCATCGCTGACCTATGCCATCCCGCCCCGCAAGATGGCGGTCTGATCTGCATTCGCAACCGCATATCTCACGCAGTTTGAGCGAGACAGCATCTACCTGTTTGTCCTGAAACGAAAAATGGGCCGGATTGCTCCGGCCCAGTGAAGAGGTCTGGCAGATCCCACAGGGAAGTCAGACCCGCCAGAACACGCGAGACGCCTCGGTATCGGCCTGCTCGGGTGTCAGTCCCACGTCGCTCAGCTGCCATGGCTCAAGCCTTGAGAGGGCGAGTCGTGTGCGGCGGCGGGTGGCCCATTTCGTCACGCAGACCGCGAAGGCAACCGCCAGCTCAGCCACAATCGGCGTGCCAGGTTGCGCCAGGATGCTCAGCGCGTCGGGTGTCGTCGGTCTTGCCTGTGTCATGGGAATCTCCTTCTCGAATAATTGTATTGACACAATATAGCGGACTGCTACAATAAATTGATACAAAAGGCCGTACAAAGACGCTAGGGAAACATTGTAATGGATACAATTTGGTCATCCGAGGGGCTTGCCGGGACGGGACCCAAGTACAAAGCGGTTGTAACAATGATCCGTGACCGCATCGCGACAAAGGCATTGCAGGTCGACGACAAGCTGCCGCCGGTGCGGGATCTGGCCTGGAAGCTGGGCATCACCCCCGGCACCGTGGCGCGGGCGTACAGCATCCTCACCGATGACGGCACCCTGCGCGCCGAAGTCGGGCGCGGCACCTTCGTGGCGGCGCCGAAAACTGTCGGGCGGCCGCTCAACCTGATCGAAATTGATCCGGTGCCGCATAACACCGGGGGCGACGTGTATCAGGTCAACCTCTATTCGCCGCATCTGCCCAATGGCGGGCAGGCGGAGCTGATCCGAAGGCTGTTGATCGAAGTGGCGGAAGACCCGCCATCGGGCGTGATGCATTACCCGTCGCGGCGCAGCGCGCTTGGCGCGCGGCTGGCGATGGTCCAGTGGTTGCAGGGCACGCCCATCGGCGCGGTGGAGGAAAGCGATATCGTGCTGAGCCTTGGCGGCCAGAATGCGGTGATGCTGATGCTGCAGACCGTGTTGCAGGGCCGCCGCCCCGTCGTCTTTGTCGAGGCGCTGTCCTATCCCGGTTTCCGCCGCGCCGCCGAGGCATTGCGGGCCGATGTCGTGCCGATCGAGATCGACGCACATGGGATCGTCCCCGAAGCGCTTGCCGCCGCCGCCGAACGCCACCCGGAGGCGCAGGTTCTATGTACCTCGCCGGAGGTGCACAGCCCCACCTGCGGCTTTACCCCGATGGACCGGCGTGCGGCCATTGTGGCGGTGGCGCGCAAATACGATCTTCAGATCCTTGAGGACGATTGTTACCGCATGGGCCGGGCGGAGGGCGAAGGCTATCGCCAGATGGCCCCGGAGCGCGGCTGGTACATTACCTCGCTGTCCAAATCCATCACACCGGCCCTGCGCATCGGCTGCATTGTACCCCCCAAGGGGCTGGCCGGGGCGCTGCACCGCACGTCGGAGCACAGTTTCTTTGGTCTGGCCACGCCGATCATCGACCTGACGGCCAAACTGCTGAACCATCCTGAACTGCCCGCCATCATGGATGCCTCCCGCGAGGGGGTGGAGCGCTATGTGAAAGTGGCGGTGAACACCCTGGGCGGTTTTGATCTGCAATGGCGGCGCGATGTGCCTTTTGTCTGGCTGCACCTGCCGCAGGGCTGGCGCGCCAGCGCGTTTTGCCAGGCCGCCGAAAAGGTCGGCGTCCAGGTCCGTGCTGCCGAGGAATTTGCCGCCCGCGATGCCAATGCGCCCCATGCGATCCGCATGGCGGTCAACGCGGGCGTGTCGCTGCGAAGTTTCGAGGCGGCAATGGAACGGCTGCGCGATCTGCTGGAACATCCGCCCGAGCAGATCAACGTCTGATCCGGTCCTTGCGCGAAATTTCTTGGCAGAAGGGGCGCCACTGGCTAGATTTTGATCATTCAGCAAAAGGAATTTGCCCATGCGATTGATCGTTCTCGCCCTTGCCGCCGCCCTCACGGGGCTCACCTCACCGCTGCTTGCCCAGCAGGCCAATGTCTTTGCCCAGGCCGAGATTGACAGCGCCCCCGCCTGTGGCAAGGGGCGCGGGATCGAGGATGGCACAGTGCAGCTTTGCACCTGCAAGGCCACCACGTTCAAACGCTTCGTCTGGGGCAGCGGGCCCTATTCGGGCCATTCCGATGTCTGCACCGCTGCACGCCACGCCGGGGTGATCGGCGAGGATGGCGGCGCATTGGCGGTCGTGGGCCGGCCCGGGCAGAAATCCTATGACGGCTCGGATGCCAACGGTATCTCCACCAAGCGCTGGGGCCTGTTCCAGTCCAGCTTTGACGTGATGCCGGCGCTGGTGGCGGGGCAGGCGGCGGCCTCGGACGCGCCGGTTCTGGCCTGCACCGGCTTTTCCGCCGATGCGGCCCCCTATACCTGTGCCTGCCCCGAAGGCAGCGATGCGGGCGGATCGGTCTGGGGCAGCGGGCCCTATACCGGCGACAGCGACCTCTGCCGCGCGGCGGTTCATGCCGGTGCGATCCCGGCCACCGGCGGCAAGATCAAGGTGACGGCAGCACCGGGTCAGGACGCCTATGAAGGCTCCAGCCAGAACGGTGTGACCAGCAGCCGCTGGGGGTCCTACGGCCAGAGTTTCGAGGTCGCGGCCGTGGCCGGCGGTGTGATCGCGATGCAAGGCACCTGCAGCACCATGCCCGCCGATGCCGAAAGCCTGGTCTGCGTCTGTGCCGAAAACGCGCCGGTCAGCAAGTCGGTCTGGGGCAGCGGGCCCTACACGGCTGACAGCGACATCTGCACCGCCGCGCGTCATGCGGGGGCTGTGGATGCGGCGGGCGGCAGCGTGACGGCGATCCGGCTGAAAGGGCTGGACGCCTATGCCGGGTCCTCGGCCAATGGGGTGACCACCTCGAAATGGGGCAGTTTCGAACAGTCGATCACCTTCGACCGGAACTGAGGGCTCACGGCGCGGGGCGCGCCTGCGCCCGCTGCGCCATCACGTCCTGGCCCAGGGTCAGCGTATAGCGTTCCAGCTCGGACAGGGCGGCTTCCGTCTCGGGGGCGCTTTGCGCGTCCAGCGCATCCGCGATCTGGCAATGCAGGGCGATGATCCTTTCGCGCGACCGCGCGGTGAAGGTGATCATGTTCATCAGCGGCTGCATCGCTTCGACCGCGCCCGCCAACTGATAGGACATCACCGGGTTGCCCGCGCCATCCACCAGGGCGCGGTGAAAGGCCACATCGGAGGCGCAGAACGCCTCGTCGGTCAGGCCGGGCTGGCCTTGCCGGTGGATCTCGGCGCGCATCGTGGCCAGATGATCGGCACTGCGCCGCGCCGCCGACAGGGGCGCGCAGGCCCGTTCCAGCGCATAGCGGGCCTCGCAGGCGGTCTCGAAACTCACGGCATTCATCGACAGCAGCAGGGTGGATGTGGTGATCTGCTGGCTATAGGCCTCTTCAAAGCTGATCCGGTTCACGAAGGCGCCCCCCGTCGCACCGCGCTGGGTGCGGATCAGCGATTGTGCCGCAAGCCGCTTCAGCGCCTCGCGCACCGTGGTGCGACCCACCTCGAACTGCGCGCAAAGCTCCGCCTCCGAGGGCAGGCGCTGATCCACGATCAACTGCCCGCTGACGATGGCATCGCGGATCGCGCTGGCAATCTGCACCGACAGATCGGCGGGGCTGGAGGGGTCTATCTTCATATGTCTGACAATTAGGATTTGCTCCGTTTGTAAATGTCTGACATTAAATTGGCAAGAACCTGACTCGGTTTGACGATATGTGGGGGAATAATGAATCCTGTCCTGCGCTCAACTCTCTGGCTGGCTTTCTTCGGGCTGGTGCTGGCGGCATGGGCGCTGATGTATGTCATGGCGATGGACATGGACCTCGACCTGCTGGGCCGTCCCGGCCAGATGGGCGACATGATGCGCGGCATGGACCCGCGCATGGACATGTACATGCCGATGGCAAATTTCGGCCCGCTGTTCGTGATGTGGGGGGCGATGATGGCGGCAATGATGCTGCCCACCATGGTGCCGACCCTGCGCAGCTACGAGGACCTGATGGTCAGTGCCGATGGCACGCGGGCAGGGTGGCTTGGCGTGCTGCTTGGATACTTCACCGTATGGCTGGCCTTTGCCGCCCTGATCGCGGGGCTGCAACTGGCGCTGCTGTTCGGCGGGGCAATCGACATGCTGGGCATCGCCCGGTCGCGCTGGTTCGCCGCCGCGCTGTTGCTGGCGGTGGGGCTGTTCCAGTTCACCCGGACCAAGGAAATCTGCCACGGCGTCTGCCATTCCCCGATGATCTATTTCCTTGGCCACTGGCGCACCGGCTTTGCAGGTGGCCTGCGCATGGGGCTGGGGCTGGGTGCGTATTGTGCGGGCTGCTGCTGGGGCTTCATGCTGCTGGGCTTTGCCGGCGGGGTGATGAACCTGGCCTGGATGGGGCTGGCGACGCTCTTCATGGTGCTGGAAAAGCTGCCGCAAATCGGACATCGTGTCACCAAACCCCTGGGGGTTGCCCTGATCTGCGGCGCATGTGTCGTGGCGGGCTGGCCCCTGATCATGATACCTTTTCACGGAGGATAAGATGGCCGTCACCAGATTACCGGAAGCAGACCGCCTGCCGATTTCGCAACGCATCGACAGCCGGATGCCCAATCCGGGACGGCGCAGGATGACGCCCACCGATTGGGCGATCAAGGGCGAGCTGTTCCTCAATTGCTCCTGCACCGTGTTCTGCCCCTGTGTGGTGAGCCTGGGCGCGCATCCCCCGACCGAGGGGCATTGCCATGCCTGGATGGCCATCGCCATCGACGAAGGCCATTACGAGGGCGAGGATCTGTCTGGCCTGAACGTCGGCCTGCTGGTCGATATTCCGGGCCGCATGGGAGAGGGCAACTGGAAGGTTGCCGCCTATGTGGACGAGCGCGCCAGCGGCAAGGCTTATAACGGCATCCTGCAGATCTTTTCGGGCCAGGCGGGCGGCACCACGGGGCTGTTCACCATGCTGGTGTCCGAGATCATCGGCGCGGAACGCGCCCCGGTCCAGATCACCCGTGACGGCAACCGCCGCGCGATCCAGATCGGCCGCAAGATCCAGGGCGAGATCGAGACCCTGGCGGGCAAGGATCCGGAGCACCCGGTGATGGTCTCCAATTCGAAATACTGGATGGGCCCCGACATCATCGCGGCGAAGGGTCTGCGCAGCAAGGTGCGCGACTATGGCCGGGTCTGGGATTTTGACGGCATGTCGGCAGAGATCTGCCCGATTGACTGGAAAGGCCCCAAACCATGATTGACGCGGGCTTCGTTCAGATCATGGCCCGCTACAACGCGTGGCAGAACCGTCAACTGATGGACATTGTCAACGACATGGACGATGCCGCGCTCGACCATGATCACGGCGCATTTTTCAGCACCATCAGGGGCACGCTGAATCACCTGCTCTGGGCCGATACCATGTGGATGAGCCGCCTGTGCGATGATGTCGCAAAGCCGAAGGTGGCGGGCGATCAATCGACCACCTACACCGAGACCACGGGGGTCTGGCAGGCGGAGCGGTTCCGCATCGACGGGCGCATCCGCATCTGGTCGGAGACCCTGTCGAACATCGACCTGCTGGGCGATCTGACCTGGTATTCGGGCTTGACCAAATCCGAGATGTCAAAGCCCAGGGCGCTTTGCATTGCACATATCTTCAACCACCAGACCCACCACCGGGGCCAGGTCCATGCCATGCTGACGGCTGGCGGCCATGCGGCACCGGTGAGCGATCTTGCCTTCATGCCAGAGGACGCCTGATGCCATCACCCCGAACGATGGACCAGTTGAACAGCGAGCGCGCCGCCTTCTGGGCCGCGCTGGCCGAAGAAATGGCCGAGGCCGACAGCGCAGAGCGGACCGGTCAGGAACAGCACTTTGCCCTGGGCGATGATTTGCTCGACGGGCGCCTGCGCATGGTCATGTCGGTGTCACAGGACAAGACCTCGGTATATCTCGTGGCACGATCCGACGCGGCAAAACGCTGGGTCAGCACCCATCTTGCCGCGTTGCAAACCGAATTGCGGGCCACCGGTCCGGGCGACAAAACCAATGTCGCCGCCGGACGCTGGTTTCGCCGGGACGACAAGAAGAACGTCGTGACCCTGCGCAGCCGCTGGCCGGAAATGCGCCGCTGGCTGCGCGCACAACATGCAACATTTCAACAGGCGGCTTGCGCCGTGCAGAAGGACACTGACTGATGGCCCTGATTTCCCCGTCACGGCGGCTGCGCCGGACCCCGTTTTCCGATGGCGTGGAGGCGGCAGGGGTCTCTGCCTATACCGTCTATAACCGGATGCTGCTGCCCACGGTCTTTCGCAGCGTCGAGGAAGATTACCATCACCTGAAATCGGCGGTGCAGGTCTGGGATGTGGCCTGCGAACGGCAGGTGGAGCTGCGCGGGCCGGATGCGGCGCGGCTGATGCAGATGCTGACCCCGCGCGACCTGCGCGGCATGTTGCCGGGGCGCTGTTTCTATGTCCCCATCGTCGATGAGACGGGCGGCATGCTGAACGACCCGGTGGCGGTGAAACTGGCCGAGGACCGCTGGTGGATCTCGATCGCCGACAGCGACCTGATGCTTTGGGTCAAGGGCATCGCCAACGGCTACCGGCTGGATGTGCTGGTGGATGAGCCCGATGTGAGCCCGCTGGCGGTCCAGGGGCCGAAAGCGGATGAGCTGATGGCGCGGGTCTTCGGCGATGCGGTGCGCGATGTGCGGTTTTTCCGCTTCGGGCATTTCGAATTCCAGGGCCGGGACATGGTGGTTGCGCGGTCGGGCTATTCCAAGCAGGGCGGCTTTGAGATCTACGTCGAGGGCAGCGACATCGGGATGCCGCTGTGGCATGCGCTGATGGAGGCCGGGCGCGATCTGGACGTGCGCGCGGGCTGCCCCAATGGCATCGAGCGGGTGGAGGCGGGCTTGCTGAGCTATGGCAACGACATGACCGACGACAACACGCCGCATGAATGCGGGCTGGGCCGGTTCTGTGACACCCAGACGGCCATCGGCTGTATCGGGCGGGATGCGCTCTTGCGGGTGGCCAAGGAAGGGCCGGTGCAGCAGGTCCGCGCCATCGAGATTGCCGGCGACCCGGTGCCGCGCTGCGACCGGGTCTGGCCCCTGATGGCCGGGGCGCGGCAGGTGGGGCAGGTCACCTCTGCCGTCTGGTCACCCGATTTCGGGGTGAATGTGGCCATCGGCATGGTGCGCATGACCCATTGGGATCCGGGCACGCCCTTGCAGTTGCGCGGGCCGGCTGGAATGCAGGAGGCGATCGTGCGCGAGGGTTTCTGGCTTTAGCGCGGAGGTATCGGTGGCACCGGGGCGCTGCCCCGGACCCCGGGAATATTTGAAGGCCAAAAAGAAATGGGCCGGGAAAAAGGGCGGAGCGCCCGGAAAGGATGAGAGATGTTCAATGCGTTGATCGTGAACAAGGACGACGAGGGCAAGACATCCGCACAGGTGGCGCAGATTGGCCTGGACGATCTGCCGACGGGCGACGTGACCGTGGCGGTGGAATATTCGACCGTGAACTACAAGGACGGCTTGTGCATCGGGCCGGGCGGCGGGCTGGTGCGGAACTATCCGCATGTGCCGGGCATCGACTTTGCCGGGACGGTGGAGGCCTCGGAGGACGACCGCTACAAGCCCGGTGACAAGGTGGTGCTGACCGGCTGGCGCGTGGGCGAGGCGCATTGGGGCGGCTATGCGCAAAAGGCGCGGGTCAGGGCCGATTGGCTGGTGCCGCTGCCCGGAGGGCTCGACACCCGTCAGGCGATGGCTGTGGGCACGGCCGGTTTCACCGCGATGCTGGCGGTGATGGCGCTGGAAGATCACGGCATCAAAAAAGGTCCGGTGCTGGTCACCGGTGCGGCGGGCGGTGTGGGTTCGGTCGCCACCGCGATCCTGGCCAATCTCGGACATGAGGTTGCAGGCGTCACCGGGCGGCCGGAAACGGCGGATTACCTCAAGAGCCTTGGCGCCAGCCAGATTGTCGCCCGCGCGGAGATCAACGAAACCACCAAGCGCCCGCTGGAGGGCGAGACCTGGGGCGGCTGCGTGGATGCCGTGGGCGGCGCCATGCTGGCCCGTGTGCTGGGCCAGATGGAATATGGCGCATCCGTTGCCGCCGTTGGTCTGGCGGGCGGTGCGGCCTTGCCTGCCACGGTGATCCCCTTTTTGCTGCGCGGCGTGAACCTGCTGGGCATCGACAGTGTGATGCAACCCTATGAGAACCGTCTGCGCGCCTGGGAGCGGATCGCGCGGGACCTGCCGATGGACCAGCTGGAGGCGATGGTTCAGCCCGCCAAACTGAGCGATCTGCCCAGGCTGGGGGCGGATATCCTCAAGGGGCAGGTGAAGGGCCGGGTCGTGGTTGATGTGAACGCATGACCCTGCGCGCTGTTGCCGTGCCGCAATATGCCTTTCTGTCCCGCCATGTGGGGCAGGGGGCGACCTATACCGATTGCTATGAGGTGGTGGTGCCCGGTCAGGTCGATCTGGCGCAGTTCATCTGCCGGTTCTACACCAGCTGGCTGTTCCGGCTGGAGCGGCTGGTGCTGTCCCTTGCCCTGCGCCGCCGCATCGCTGATGCCGAGGTGGCAGCGCTGGCGGCAGGGGCGGAGGCATTCGCCATCTGGCGGGTGGAGGCGCGTGGTGCGCGGCAGATCCTGCTCTGTGACCTGCGCGGCAGCACCTGCTCCTGGCTGGCGGTGGCCCCCGGCGATGGCGGCGGCACGCAGCTGCTTTTCGGCTCTGCCGTGATGGCGCGTCCGGGGCGCGACCTGCCCCGGATCGTGCGCATCCTGACACCCTTTCACAAGGTCTATGCGCGCGGGTTGCTGCGGGCGGCGGCAGCGCGGCTTGCAAAGGGGTGACGGCGGCAAAAGATCGTCTTACAACGGGCCGAACCACTTCAGGAGAACCCGATGACCGCCTATGATGACCAGAATATCTTTGCCAAGATCCTGCGCGGCGAAATCCCCAGCTTCAAGGTCTACGAAGATGACGAGACCCTGTGTTTCATGGACATCATGCCGCGCACCGACGGGCATTGCCTGGTGATCCCCAAGACGCCCTGCCGCAACATCCTGGATGCGACACCGGCGCAGCTGGCGGCCTGTATGGCGACGGTCAGCAAGGTGGCGAATGCCGCGAAAAAGGCCTTTGCCGCCGATGGCATCACCCTGCAGCAGTTCAGTGAGGCCGCAGGCGGGCAGGAGGTGTTCCACCTGCATTTTCACATCCATCCCCGGCACGAAGGCCTGCCGATGCGGCCACCGGGCAAGATGGGCGACATGGATGTGATCAAGGGCCATGCAGAGAAGATCGCAGCGGCGATTTCATAAGGGAATCAGCCGTTTTCCGGCTCGAATCGGCGGATGATACCGACCTAATTGATTTCAAATGCGTCAGGACGGGCGTCAGCGGCGGCCGCCAAGCGGTGCCGTTTGCCCGCAATTTTGCCGAAATTTCTTGCAAGTATCTTGCCCAAATTTGAGCACATCCCGGTAAGCCATTGAGAGCAAAGGTTTCCTTTTGCTTTGTGTTCCATGGATCGGGCCATAGGCTTTGTCGCATAACAATAAAACAGGGACATATACTATGGCGCTTAGACCTCCACTGATGAAGTTGCCGATCAAGACTGCGGAGAGCGGTTTTTATCGCGGCTTCAGCATCGACGTGACCATCACGGCCAAGATCATCATTGGTCTGCTGGTGATCTGGGCCGTCGCCTTTCCCGAGCAGGCAGGCCGTATCCTGTCGGAATTCAACGGGTTCATCCTGACAAATTTTGCCACCTGGTACGTCTGGGTCATGGCGCTGTTTGTCATCACCTGCCTGGTGCTGGCGATCTGGCCCGCGGCGGGGCGGCTCAAGATGGGATTGCCGGACGACAAGCCGGAATTCAGCAACTTCTCCTGGTTCTCGATGATGTTCGGTGCCGGGATCGGGGTCGGGATGCTGACCTGGGCGGTGGCCGAGCCGATCTATCACTTTGGCAACAACCCGGATGTGATCCAGGGCTTTGCCGCGGGCAAGGGCGAGGACAACATCCTGAACGCCTACAAGTGGTCCTATCTGCACTGGGGATTCACCGCCTGGGCCTCCTATGCGATTGCCGGTCTGGGACTGGGCTATTTTGCCTATCGCCGGGGGCTGCCGCTGACCATCCGGTCTTCGCTGACACCTTTGTTCGGCAAATCGCTGTCAGGGCCTTTCGGGCATCTGATCGACATCGTGGCAGTCGTCGCCACCATCCTTGGTGTGGCCCAGACCCTGGGGTTCGGCGTGAACCAGTTTGTCGACGGGATGAGCCGGATCGGCGTGGGTGACTGGCTGACCGGTGACGATGGCCAGCCTTCGTCCATCGGGATCATCTTTTCGATCATCGTCATCATGGGGGCCTCGACCCTCTCGGCGCTGTCGGGGGTGGGCAAGGGCATCAAGTGGCTGTCGAACATCAACATGGCGCTGTCGATCTTCCTGCTGGGATTCCTGATGATCTTCGGCTCGACCTTCTTCGGGCTCTGGACCTTCTTCGTGGGGATCTGGGAGTATGTGATCGCGCTGCCCGGCATGATGTTCACCGTCTATGGCGGAGAGAATCCGGTGGATATGGACCTGGCCGGATGGCAGGGCTCCTGGACCGTGTTCTACTGGGCATGGTGGGTTGCCTTCGCACCCTTCGTGGGCCTGTTCCTGGCGCGCATCAGCCGGGGGCGGACCATTCGCGAATTCGTGCTGGGCGCGGTCTTTGTGCCTGCGCTGATGTGCTTTGTCTGGTTCGCCTGGGCCGGTGGCACGGCGATTGACCTGGAACTGACGGGTCAGGCCGGTGGCAAGATCTTTGAGGCCACGGATGGCGGCAAGATCTTTGCCATGACGGACATCCTGCTGGGCAGCGGTACGCTGGGCTGGCTGATGGCCGTGGTCATCGTGATCCTGCTGATGACCTACCTCGTGACCTCGGCGGACTCCGCTGTGCTGATCGTGAATACCATCAATGCCGCAGGCGACGAAGGGCCCAAGGCGCGTCCGCATATCATCTTCTGGGGTGTCGCCCTGGGGGCGGTGGTGGCCGCGCTGCTGCTGATCGGCGGGATCGGCGCGATCCAGACCGCCATGGTCATCGGCGCGCTGCCGTTCTCTCTGGTGATGGTCCTGATGGCGGTTTCGCTGATCAAGGCGATCTTCAACGACGGCAAACGCGCAGCATCGGGCGTGACGACCTATTCCGAAGAAGTGGAAGCGACTCCGGCGGAATAAGTGTTTAAAATCAACCGGAGGGGCCGGTATCCTGCTGGGCCCTCTGACCTAAACCGGGTTGCGCTCAGGTCGCCACCTGTTAGTCATCCCGGTTCACACAGAACAGAAACAAGGGGACAGTGATGGTTGATGAAACCACAAATCAAGGCATACCCGAACCAGAAGGCGTGTCGGATGTCATCGACACGCAATACGAAATCGGCCAGGACAATATCGACGGGTCCATCGGTAAATTCGGGTTCGACATTCACAATCCGGTATTTGCCATATCGGCGGTCGCGATTGTCGCATTCGTGTTTTACACATTGGCACTGCCGGAACAGGCCGCGTCGGCATTCTCCTGGATGTTCGGCTTTACCACCAAGAATTTCGACTGGTTCCTGATCGGGGCCGCCGACCTGGTGGTGATCTTTGCGCTCTTGCTGATCGTGACGCCCTTCGGCTCCGTCCGGCTGGGCGGCGCGGATGCGGCACCGGATTACACCTACATGGGGTGGTTCGCGATGCTGTTTGCCGCGGGCATGGGCATCGGGCTGATGTTCTACGGTGTTTCCGAACCGCTGACGCACTTCTCGACCTCCTTCGGAGATACGGCTGTTGCTGAAAACGGGCTGCGCACGGATTGGGCACCGCTGGGTGCTGCCACCGGGGATGAGCCGGGTTCTGTCCGTCTGGGCATGGCCGCCACGATCTATCACTGGGGGCTCCACCCCTGGGCGATCTATGCCACCGTAGCGCTGGCACTGGCGCTGTTCACCTATAACAAGGGCCTGCCGCTGACCATTCGTTCGGCATTCTATCCCCTGCTGGGCGAGCGCATCTGGGGCTGGCCGGGGCATGTGATCGACATCATCGCGGTATTCGCAACCCTGTTCGGTCTGGCAACATCACTGGGCTTTGGCGCGACACAGGCGAATGCCGGTCTGAACGAACTGTTTGGCATTCCGATCAGCAAAACCACCGAAGTTGTGCTGATCACCGTGATCACCGGTGTTGCGCTGGTGTCGGTTGTCCGCGGCCTGGACGGCGGTGTCAAGATTCTGTCCGAGATCAACATGGGTCTTGCCGGTCTGCTGGCCTTGTTCACCCTGATCGTGGGGCCGACGGCTTTCCTGTTCGCCTTCTTCTGGGACAGCCTGGTCGCCTATGTCGAATATCTGCCGGCCCTGGCGAACCCCTTCGGGCGCGAAGACGTCAACTTTTCGCAAGGCTGGACAGCGTTCTACTGGGCCTGGTGGATCAGCTGGTCGCCTTTCGTGGGCATGTTCATCGCCCGCGTCAGCCGGGGCCGCACGGTGCGTGAATTCGTCATCTGCGTTCTGCTGATCCCTTCCATGGTCTGCGTGATCTGGATGTCGATCTTTGGCGGCACGGCGATCAACCAGGTGCTGGCGGATGCCTACACCGGCGCGCAGGACGCGGAACTGCCGTTGCAGCTGTTCAAGATGCTGGATCAGCTGCCGCTGGCCTCGATCACCTCCTTCATCGGCATCGTGCTGGTGATCGTGTTCTTCGTGACCTCGTCGGATTCGGGCAGTCTGGTGATCGACACGATCACAGCGGGCGGCAAGATCGACGCGCCAATGCCGCAGCGGGTGTTCTGGTGTCTGTTTGAAGGTGCGGTTGCCATTGCCCTGCTGCTGGGCGGCGGATTGGCCGCGCTGCAATCCATGGTGATCTCGACCGGGCTGTTGTTCACCGTTGTGCTGCTGTTGATGTGCTACTGCATCTTCCGTGGCCTGCAAAGTGAGCGCAGCAAGGCGCGCTGACGCCCCGCCATAACGACAAGACAGGGGCATCCCGCCGGGGTGCCCCTTTTCTTTTGGCTTGACCTTGCGCGCGGCTGAGGCGAACCCTTCGCCCATGACACAACTTGATACCGCCTGGGTGCGCGCGCAGTTTCCCGCCTTTGCCGAACCATCGTTGCAGGGGCAGGCCTTTTTCGAAAACGCAGGGGGTTCCTATACCTGCCAGCCGGTGATTGACCGGCTCACCCGCTATTATACACAGCGCAAGGTGCAACCCTATGCGCCCTATGCCGCCAGCCAGCTGGCCGGGGCAGAGATGGACGAGGCGCGCCAGCGGCTGGCCGCGATGCTTGGGGTTGAAACCGACGAGCTGAGCTTTGGCCCCTCGACCACGCAGAACACCTATGTCCTGGCCCAGGCCTTTGGCCAGATGCTGGAACCGGGCGAGGCGATCATCGTCACCAACCAGGATCACGAGGCGAACACCGGACCCTGGCGCAGGCTGGCGGAGCGGGGGATCGAGCTGCGCGAATGGTGCATTGATCCCGAAACCGGCCGGTTGAACCCGGATGATCTGGAAAACCTGCTGGATGACAAGGTGCGGCTGGTCTGCTTTCCGCATTGCTCCAACGTGGTGGGGCAGGTCAATCCGGTGGTGGAGATCACCGCACTGGCCCATGCCGCCGGTGCCTTTGTCTGCGTCGATGGCGTGTCCTATGCGCCGCATGGCTTTGTCGATGTGGGCGCGCTGGGGCCGGACATCTATCTCTTCTCGGCCTACAAGACCTTTGGGCCGCATCAGGGGCTCATGGTGGTGCGCCGGGCGCTGGGTGCGCTGTTGCCGAACCAGGGGCATGTCTTCAACGGCGGCACGCTTTACAAACGCTTCACGCCTGCCGGACCGGATCATGCACAGATCGCCGCCTGTGCCGGGATGGCCGATTACATTGATGAGGCCTATCGCCACCACATCGGCGGCGATGCCCCTCCCGTGGCGCGGGCCGGGGCCATGCATGACCTGATGCGCGCCCATGAGACAGCGCTGTTGCAGCCCTTGCTGGACGCGGTGAAAAGCCGCAATTCGGTGCGCCTGATCGGTCCCGCGACGGCCGGGAACCGCGCGCCGACCGTTGCCCTGGCCTTGAACCGTCCCGGTGAGGAGGTCGCCGCCGATCTGGCACAGCATGGCATCATGGCGGGGGGCGGCGATTTCTATGCGGGCCGCGCACTGGGCGCCATGGGGGTCGACCCGGCAAAGGGCGTCCTGCGGCTGAGCTTTACCCATTACACCTCTGCCGCAGAGATGGATCAGCTTTTGACGGCTCTGGACAAGGTTTTGTGAAACCATAGTCTTTTTGTGAAACCAAAGCCTTGCCTCATCCGTGTCTGACCTAACTCTCTGTGAAGGAGAGTGGCAAAGACGGGTGAGATGAGCGACAATAAACCGATCCTGATGTGGTTCCGCCGCGATTTGCGGCTGAGCGATCACGCGGCCCTGACGGCTGCCTGCGACAGCGGGCGGCCGGTGATCCCCGTCTTCATCCATGACGACCTGTCCGAAGAGCTGAAGGCCGCGCCAAAATGGCGGCTGGGTCTGGGCGTGGCGCATCTGGCCGAAAGGCTGGAGGAAAAGGCGAGCCGGTTGATCCTGCGCCGCGATCACGATGCGCAGGCGGCGCTGAACGCGCTGATCGGGGAAACCGGGGCCGGGGCCGTCTATTGGTCACGGCTTTACGATCCCGACAGTGTTGCGCGGGACAGCAGGATCAAACAGAGCCTGAAGGAGCGCGGCATCGAGGCGCGGTCATTCGGCGGGCATCTGATGTTCGAACCCTGGACGGTCGAAACCGGGCAGGGTGACTTCTACAAGGTCTTCACCCCGTTCTGGAACAATGTGAAGGGCAGGGATGTGGATGCACCGCTGAGCACGCCCGCGCGCATCCCCGCGCCGGACCGCTGGCCCGGGGGTGACGCGCTGGCAGACTGGCGCATGGGTGCCGCGATGCAGCGCGGTGCCGATGTGCTGCGCCCCTTCGCGCGGCTGGGCGAGGATGCGGCGCAGGCCCGGCTGGGTGCCTTCATGGCGCAGATCGTCGCGGGCTATGACGAGAGCCGCGATATTCCCGGTACGGATGGCACCTCGAACCTGTCGGAAAACCTATCGCTTGGGGAAATCAGCCCGCATCAATGCTGGCACGCAGGGCTGCGCGCGCGAGAGGAAGGCAAACGGGGGGCCGAAACCTTCATGAAGGAGCTGGTCTGGCGCGAGTTTGCCTATCACCTGATGCATCACACCCCGCGCATCCTGACCGACAACTGGCGCGCGGATTGGGATGCCTTCCCCTGGCAGGAGGACGCGCGCGCCGCAGAAGTCTGGGCCTGGAAAAAGGGCCGCACCGGCATCCCCTTCGTCGATGCCGCGATGCGCGAGCTTTACGTGACCGGGCGGATGCACAACCGCGGCCGGATGATCGTGGCCAGCTATCTGACCAAACATCTGATGACCCATTGGCGCATCGGGATGGACTGGTTCGCGGACTGCCTGATCGACTGGGACCCGGCCAGCAATGCGATGGGCTGGCAATGGTCGGCGGGGTCAGGCCCGGACGCGACTCCCTATTTCCGGGTCTTCAACCCCGAAACCCAGATCGACAAGTTCGACAGGGACCGCAGCTATGTCAGCCGCTGGATCGCCGAGGGGCGCGCAAAACCGCATGACGACGCGCTGAAGTTCTTTGACGCGATGCCGCGCCACTGGGGTCTGTCCCCAAACGATGACTACCCCGCGCCCATCGTCAGCGCCGCTGACGGACGGGCGCGTGCCTTGCAAGCCTATGAGTCCCGAGACTTTTAATAATTGTTAATCCCGCCACCCCGGCTAAAATTGGTCGGCGCATCAGATGGAGTGGGCATGATCCATACCAATACCGAAGGTCAGACTGGCCTGCCGCGATATTTTTCCCATGTCTTTGGCATGGCACAGCAGATGCAGAACGGTCGCTGCGATTTTCACCTGAGCGATGGCCGGGTGTTTCGCGCCGAAGGGGCCAATCCCGGCCCGGTGGCTGAACTGCACATTCACAGCGACGATCTGTTTGCGCGGCTGATCCGCGAAGGTGATCTGGGCTTTTGCGACGCCTACCTGGATGGCGACTGGTCCACGCCCGATCTGCAGGCCTTCATGGACCTTGTGCATGCCGGCAACGAGAACGTCTATGACGGCTTTCCGGGGCAGGGGCTGGTGCGGCTGTTTGAAAAGTTCCGCTTCTGGCTGCAACGCAACCACAAGGGTCAGGCGCGCAAGAACATCAGCTATCACTACGATCTGGGCAATGAGTTCTATGCGCTCTGGCTGGATGACACGATGACCTATTCATCGGCCCTGTTCCAGGAGGGCGCACAGGCCTCGCTTGAAGCGGCGCAGACCGAGAAATACAAGAGCATGGTGGATCAGATGGGGGTCAAACCCGGCGATCATGTGCTGGAGATCGGCTGTGGCTGGGGCGGTTTTGCCGAATATGCCGCCAAGGAGCGGGGGCTGCGGGTCACCGGGCTGACCATCAGCGAAGAGCAGTTCAAGTATGCCAGGGAACGCATTGAAAAGGCGGGGCTTTCCGATCTTGTGGACTTCAAGCTGCAGGATTACCGCGATGAGCGTGGCCATTACGACGGCATCGCCAGCATCGAGATGTTCGAAGCGGTGGGCGAGCAATACTGGCCGGTCTATTTCCAGACCCTGCGCGAGCGGCTGAAACCGGGCAAGGCGGCGACACTTCAGATCATCACCGTCGATCACCGCCGCTGGCCGGTTTACAAGCGCGGCGTGGATTTCATCCAGAAATACATCTTTCCGGGCGGCATGCTGCCCAGCCCCAAGATCCTGCGCGAGCAGGTGGAAAAGGCAGGGCTGATTGTCGACAAATCCGTGGAATTCGGCAAAAGCTACGACATCACCCTGCGGCGCTGGCATCTGGCCTTCAACGACAAATGGGATCAGATCAGGGCCATGGGCTTTGACGAGCGGTTTCGCCGGATGTGGAATTTTTACCTCACATCCTGCGCTGCGACATTTGACAGTGGCAATTGTGACGTGACGCAGATTACGATCAGGCGACCGGGTTGATCTGAAGGGACCAAAATGCCGACCGCCGCAAGACTTGTTGCTGCCGCTTCTCTGGCGGTCCTGGCCTATGTGATCTCGGGCATGGTGATGCCCCTGATGCCCGAAAGCACCGATTTCGGCTATTTCATTCCGGTGAACATCGTTCTGGGTCTGGCCTGCGGCTGGCTGGTGATGGGCCCGCGTGCGGGGCGCGGCACCACGGCGGCGATCAACAACGGGCTGACGGGTGTGTTTGTGCTGATGCTCTGGGGTGTCGGCGTGCAGGCCATCAACGAGATGGTGCGTCTGGCCATGCGCAACCGCTATGACGACGCTTTTGAAGCCATCGTGGCGGTGTTTCAGATCGGCGCGGAATATGTGGTGATCATCGCGACGGTTCAGATCGGCGTGACCTTGGTCATCGGCGCGGTCATCTGCGGTCTGTTGACGGAATATGCCAGCAGGCATTGGAAGTAACCACGTGAGAAACCTGTTCTTCTACGGAACCCTGCGCCACGAACCCCTGCTGGAGATCGTCCTGGACCGTCCGGCGGACAAGCTGGACCTGCAGCGGGCCTTCCTGCCCGGATATGCCGCCTTTGCGGTGACAGAGGGGCCGTTCCCCCTGATCAGCCCTTGTAGGGAAGGGGCCGCAGAGGGGCTGATCCTGCGGGGGCTGAGCGATGAGGACGTGGCACGGCTGGATTATTACGAGGGCAGCTTTGCCTATGATCTGGTCGAGATGGTGCTGGCCGACGGGGAGACGGCCGAAGTCTACCTGCCGGGGCCGGAGCGCTGGACGCCGTTTGGCCCCTGGTCCCTGACGGAATGGGAACGTGACTGGGCGGCGCTGAGCTGCGAAGCGGCGCGGGAGGTGATGGGATATTTCGGCAGCCGCAGCCGGGATCAGGTTGCCGCCATGTTCCCGATGATCCGCAAACGTGCCCAGTCGCGGCTGAACGCCGCCCGGTCACGCCACGGCGCGCGTACCAAATCCGGCAGGACCGTGATCGAGGACCGCAACCGCGCCTATGCGCATTTCTTTGCGCTGGATGACATGAAGGTCCGGTTCGAGCGTTTCGATGGCAGCATGTCCGGGGTGGAGGACCGCGCGGTGTTCATTGCCGCGGATGCCGCAATCCTGCTGCCCTATGATCCGCTGCGCGACCGGGTGCTGCTGGTTGAACAGATGCGCATGGGGCCGCTGGCGCGCGGCGACCGGACGGTCTGGCAGCTGGAGCCGATCGCGGGCCATATCGACCTTGGCGAAACCCCGCGTGCGGCGGCGATCCGCGAGGCGCAGGAGGAAGCGGGCCTGACCCTGAAGGCCATCGAACCGATTGCAGAGGTCTATGCCAGCCCGGGCAATTCCACCGAATTCTATTATATTTTCCTCGGGATCGCGGATCTGCCGGATGCGGCCGAAGGCGTCGGCGGCCTGCCCGAAGAGGGCGAGGACATCCGCGCGCATGTCCTGTCCTTTGACGATCTGATGGATCTGGTCGAGGGCTTTGGCGCGGCCAATGCACCGCTTGGCCTTGCCGCCTTCTGGCTGGCGCGGCACAGGGACCGCTTGAGGTTGGCAGGCACGGCGGATACACCAGAGGCGACATAACCTTTGGGGGCATTCATGCACGTTGCATCTGATCTGGCACAGGCCATCGGGAACACACCGCTTATCAAGCTGCGCAAGGCCAGTGAGCAAACCGGATGTGACATTTACGGCAAGGCCGAATTCATGAACCCCGGCCAGTCGGTCAAGGACCGGGCGGCGCTTTATATCATCCGCGATGCGATTCAGAACGGCACGCTGAAGCCCGGCGGCACCATTGTCGAGGGCACTGCCGGGAATACCGGCATCGGCCTCGCGCTGGTGGGGGCGTCGATGGGGTTCAAGACCGTCATCGTCATGCCCGAGACCCAGAGCCAGGAAAAGAAGGACATGCTGCGCCTTGCCGGGGCAGAGCTGGTGCTGGTGCCTGCCGCGCCCTACCGCAACCCCAACAACTTTGTGCGTTATTCCGAACGGCTGGCGAACGAGCTGGCGCGCAGCACCAACGAGGGCGTGATCTGGGCCAACCAGTTCGACAATGTGGCCAACCGTCAGGCACATATCGAAACCACCGGGCCCGAGATCTGGGAACAGACCGGCGGCAAGGTCGATGGATTCTGCTGCGCGGTCGGATCCGGCGGGACATTGGCAGGGATCGGCATGGCGCTGCAGCCCAAGGGCGTGAAGGTTGCGCTGGCGGACCCGGACGGCGCCGCGCTGCACAGCTATTACACCACCGGTGAACTGCACGCCGAAGGCAGTTCCATCGCCGAAGGCATCGGGCAGGTGCGTATCACCAGGAACCTCGAAGGGTTCACCCCTGATTTCAGCTACAACATTCCCGATGCGGAAGCCCTGCCGGTGGTCTTTGACCTGCTCCAGCACGAGGGGCTGTGCCTGGGCGCATCATCCGGTGTGAACGTCGCCGGTGCCATCCGCCTCGCGCGGGATATGGGGCCGGGCCATACCATCGTGACGATCCTCTGCGACTTTGGCACGCGCTATCAGTCCAAGCTCTTCAACCCCGACTTCCTGCGTGAGAAGGGTCTGCCGACACCCGACTGGCTTGACCGCGCGCCGGCATCCATTCCGGGTGTGTTCGAGGAATTGTGATGGCCCGGTTTGCGCGGCTGTTCACGCGGCTGGCGATTGTCCTGTGTCTGATCGCCGGTGCGGCCTCCGCGCAGGACAGTACGTTAAGTGCGGCTGTTCCCAACTTTGACAGGTGGGAGCCACTGGCGCGGTCCGCCGAAAACGCAATCGAGCAAAAGCGCGGGACCGATGCAACGCTGGAGGCGATGCGCGGCAGGATCGCGGAGTATCGCAGTGAATTCGACAATGCGCGCAGCATCAATGCCGCCCGGATCAAGACCCTGCGCGAACAGATCGCGGCCCTTGGGCCCGCGCCCGATGAGGCAACCGCGGAAGCCGAACCGCCGGACGTGGCCGCACAGCGCACGGCGCTGAACGATGAACTCAGCAGCCTTCTGGTGCCGGTCCAGCGCGCCGAGACGCAATATGTCCGCGCCAACAGCCTGGTCGGGCAGCTGGATGCGATTCTGCGCGAACGCCAGACACGGCAATTGCTGACCGTGACGCCCTCGCCGCTGAACCCGGCCTATTGGCGGCCGGCACTTGTGGATCTGACCACGGCCCTGGAGGGGTTGCGCAACGAATCGCCAAAAGCGGCCAATGCCCGCACCTGGTCCTCCCTGCGGGAAAACCTGCCGGTGGTGGTCGTGCTGACGGTTCTGGGGCTGGTGCTGATCCTGCGGGGCCGGTACTGGGCCGGCATGATCGTGCGGTCCTTGCAGAAATACGGGGCGCGCGGCTTTGGCATCTGGCGCTTCGTGGTCTCGCTGCTGCGCATCTTCCTGCCGGCCTCGGGGCTGATTGCCCTGGCACTTGCGATCATCTCCTCTGACCTGCTGGGCCCCAAGGGCGAGAATATCGTGCTGGTCATCAGTTTTCTGGGCGGGATGATGCTGGGGGTGCGCTGGGTCTCTGAACGGGCCTTTTCGCGCGACGATGACGAGGCGCTGCTTTTGCTGTCGCAGGACAAGCGCAAGGAAGCCCGCTTTCATGTGAGCATGATCACGGTGATGATCGTCATCACCGAGCTGGTCGGGCAGATCCTGGACAACAGCAACAGCGCGGCGGTGAGCCGCTCCGTGCTGGTTTTTCCCTGGCTGGTGGTGTCCAGCCTCATGCTCTACCGCATCGGTGTCCTGCTGCGGGGCTACGTGGAACCTTCCGCCGCTACGGATGATGCCCTGACAGAGGTCCGCATCAGTACATTCGGACGGGTGGTGCGGGGCCTGGGCACCGGCGCCGTGGTGATCGGGGGGCTGTCGCCCATCCTGCTCGCAGCAGGCTATTTCAAGGCCGTCGACGCGCTGATGCCGCCCTATATCATGACATTGGTCCTGCTGGGGCTGGTGATGGTGCTGCAGCGATTCCTGGCCGAACTTTATGGCGTGCTGACCGGGCAGGGCGAGGCCGCGCGCGACGCGCTGATGCCGGTGCTCTTCGGCATGATCCTGCTGCTGCTGGCGCTGCCGGTGCTGGCCCTTGTCTGGGGGGCAAGGGTGACCGAACTGACCGAACTCTGGCAGGCCTTCGGGCGCGGCTTTGCGGTGGGCGATACCCGTATCTCGCCCACCGATTTCCTGAGCTTCGCGGTGATCTTTGTCATCGGCTATGCGGTGACCCGGCTGGTGCAATCGGCATTGCGCAGCAATGTCCTGCCGAAGACCAAGATCGACATCGGCGGGCAGAACGCCATTGTCTCGGGGCTGGGGTACTTCGGTATCTTCCTTGCCGCTCTGGCCGCGATCACCGGGGCGGGGATCGACCTCAGTTCGCTTGCCTTTGTCGCGGGGGCGCTGTCGCTGGGCATCGGTTTCGGCCTGCAGAACATCGTGTCGAACTTTGTCTCCGGCATCATCCTGCTGATCGAGCGCCCGATTTCCGAAGGCGACTGGATCGAGGTTGGCGGCCAGATGGGATATGTGCGCGACATTTCCGTGCGCTCCACCCGGATCGAGACCTTTGACAGAACCGATGTGATCGTCCCGAATGCCGACCTGGTGTCCGGCACCGTCACCAACTACACTCGCGGCAATACCGTGGGGCGGCTGATCGTGCCCGTCGGCGTGGCCTATGGCACCGACACCCGCAGGGTCGACAAGCTGCTGCGCGAAATCGCCGAGGCCCAGCCGATGGTGCTGGGCACGCCGCCGCCCAATGTCCTGTTCCTGAATTTCGGCGCCGATGCGCTGGAGTTCGAGATCAGGTGCTTTCTGCGCGATGTCAACTGGATGATGGTGGTCAAGAACGAGATCAACCACCAGATTGCCGAACGCTTTGCCAAAGAGGGGATCGAGATTCCCTTTGCCCAGCGTGATCTCTGGCTGCGCAATCCCGAAGTCCTGTCACCCCGCCGGGGCGCGGCCGACGAGGTGGCAGGCACCGAAACTGCCGAGAAGGACATCGACCTGCCGGAGGTGCCGGAGGAGGGCAGGACCGCCGAAGCGGACAGACCGGACGACACCACCGCATGACGCAGCCCTTGTTTCTGGACGACCCCTATCTGCGCGATGCGCCCGCCGTGGTCAAAGCCCTGACCGAAGAGGGCGGGATCATTCTGGACCGGTCGGTGTTCTATCCTACCAGTGGCGGACAGCCCGGTGACAGCGGCTGGCTGAACTGGGACGGCCAGAGCATGCCGGTGGCCACCGCGATCAGGGGGCAGGGCGAGGACATCATCCTGGTTCCCTCCGAAGCCATGGCCCTGCCGCCGCTGGGCGCCCATGTGACGCAAGTGCTGGACTGGGACCGCCGCCACCGACACATGCGCCTGCACACGGCGTTGCACCTGCTGACGGCGGTGATCCCCTATCCGGTGACGGGGGCGCAGATCTCGGTGACGCAGGGGCGCATCGACTTTGACATGCCGGACATGACCCAGGACCGCGAGGCGATCAACGCGGCGCTGAACGCCTTTGTCAGCGAGGATCTGGTGATCAGTGATGGCTGGATCACCGGAGCCGAACTGGAGGCCAACCCGCATCTGGTCAAGACCATGGCGGTGCAGCCGCCGCGCGGCGCGGAGCGGATCCGTCTGGTGCGCATCGGCGCGCCCGGCGGCCCGATCGACCTGCAGCCCTGCGGCGGCACCCATGTGGCCCGCACCGGAGAGATCGGCGCGCTGCGGCTGGGCCGGATCGAAAAGCAGGGACGCCAGAACCGCCGGATTCACCTGCATCTCGAAAGCTGAGGGAAGGCGGCGCAAAAGCGCCATTTTCCCTCTTGCACCTCATGTGCCCCCCACGTTAAACCGCCCCTCACGGAGAGGTGGCCGAGTGGTCGAAGGCGCACGCCTGGAAAGTGTGTAGGCGGGAGACCGTCTCCAGGGTTCGAATCCCTGTCTCTCCGCCATTATCCCCATTGCGAACCAGTGACACCGCCCTGACGGGCACGGGTTTTTCCGTGTTATCAAAGGGGTTTGCGTGAACCCACCGAACCTCATAGAAGCGCCGCCTAGCCAAAGCCGGGCTCAGATTGGCCCTCAGTCTCAGTTTGGGCGAACCTAGCCCGTTTCGGTTCGCTCCTGTTTTTCTATTGCATTTCAACGCTCTGCCGCTGAACCCCGCCAAAACCTAAAACCGCCACCTGAATGACGCCGAAGCAACTTAGTCGGAACACACGGTAGGCGCATTGCTCGGGATGCCAGCGTAAATTGGCGGGTCGCAGGGGGAGGTTCGCAACGCGTTTCACAAGGACAAATTCATGGGCAACTGAAGTACATGTTCGCCGCTGTGTCGAAATGCTCTGTCACACAACAGAGCCGTTCGTCGGCCGCCAACGTTACGTTGGCTCCCGGATGCTTGCCGCGCTTGGCACTCACATGGGCGAGAAGTGACGCAATCGGGCAAAGCGCCTGAAGCGGTTCTCCCGAATTTTTGTCAGACCCATGATGCGGCAGCGCCAATGCTGCCACATGCGCGAGATCAGCGGCATAACAGCTCTTCCAGTCTTCAAGGTCGAGTTTAGCCAGAAGTTCCGCGTCGCCGGTATTCATCCAACTGACTACGCCTGTACCGCACTGGTTCCTGTCACGGTGGTTGAAGTGCCATTCTGCTTTGCTGTCATCTGCAACGATGGGCACGCTCAAAAGTGAAAGAGAGGAACGATTCGAAGAGCCTGCATGGTTAGCATAGAGTTTGCGAAGCTCCGCGCGGCCCTTCTGTGTCCGCGCGTGATGAGCCACCGCGTAAGCCAGCTTGCCGAGCCCGCTTCGCCTAGATCCACTTACCTTGGCACCCACCAGATTTTCAATCGCGGCGACAAGATCTGTATGCGCGGCTTCCGTGATTGGGACACGGTATGGCTTGAGACGTAGCCCGCCAAGTGGACTACTGAATTCCATGTCGCATGAGTTGTCATCGACAATCTCGACCGGCGACATGCCTTCCGGCCTTGCCGTCCATGAGGGTGCTGAACTCGATTGAGCAGGTGGCTTCATTTTGAACGACCAACCGCGGCCATCCTCGGGCCGATCGGGAGGCAAAGAGGCGTCGTCCGGATCCGCGGTCCGGCCGCCGCCGCCGAGAAAAATCACTCGGCTCGCACCCCGCGACAAAAAGTAAGCAGCTGAGTCAGCCGCCATTTCGACGATGGAGCGATTGAACGTGCCTCGATCAATCTCATGCAGCATTAACAAAACAATTTCATGGTTCTCGAGGTACGGTACCATTACGTTTCGCACGTCCGTACACAGCATGAGTTCGTCCAGCCCACTGACATGATCGGTGTCGAAATGTGAAATGAACAACCAATCTAGCGCCGATCTACTGCGAGCTAATCTATGCTCAAGATACTCGTTGAACCGCGCAGTCCGCCGTGATCCGCAGTCGAAGGCCCAGCTGAAATTGGTCCCGTCAGATGCTTCGAGCTTGCCTATGTGAAAGCCGCCGTGACCAACGGGATGCTGTTCCCAGTGAATGGAAATCATCTAAATACCTGTAGTAAACTGTGATGCAGATACGGTCATACAATTAGATTGTTATCGACGTTGGGGTCTAACGTCGACCACGCAATTCGCGGCCACTGCCCAAGACTATGCGAACAGTGACAATGAAGTCCGTAACTAGCTAAGATTTGACTAGCCGCTCGGTTAATATAGCCGCGCCCTCAGTCAAACACCCTCTCTGGCTGCTGGACCCACGGCAGTTCTGCCACGCCGCAGAGGTCGAAGATCGACAGCACCGTGGGCTCGCGCCGCAGGACCAGTCGCTCCAGCACCGACGGCGAAAGCCATGCCAGCCGGATCACGCGGCTGACATAGCGGTCGGAGATGCCTTCCTCTCTGGCAAGATCGGCGATGGTGGTGACGTCGCCGCGCTCCAGCCTGTGCCGCCAGTTCCACGAGCGCCCAATGGCGCGCAGCAGGCGGGCATCCTGGCCGCGATCCATGGCCACCTCGATTTCCTTGGGCGGCAGGATGCGAGGGCGGCCGCCGCGATTGCGCAGGGTGAGCGGGATGTGGACGCGGAGGGGTTCGGGCTCCGCCATCACGCCACCTCCTGCTTGGCCGGGGCCATCAGCGCGGCAATTGCGCCCAAGCCCTCATGGCGCAGATCGACCGCCAGTCCGGCGTCGCTGGCGGTGACACGCGCCACCAGAAGCCTGACGACGCGCGCTTGCTCGGCCGGGATCAGCGCCTTCCACATGTCGTCGAACTGGGTGAGCGACGCGCTGATGTCCGCCTCGCCAAGGTCTGGTCGGTCCTTGCGCAGGGTCCGCGACACTCGCGCGGCAACCTCCGGCGTGCGCAGCAGGCGCCGGATTTCACCGACCACTGCATCCTCGACCATGCCACCCGGCAACCGCTGCGGCCCGCGGATCTCGGCCTTGGGCCGTTTCTTGATCGCGTCCATCGAGACATAATAACGATAGCGTCGCGTGCCCTTTTTCGTGTGGTGCGGGGTCATCGCGACGCCGGTTTCGGTGAAGATCAGCCCGCGCAGCAGCGCCGGTGAAGGTTCCTTGGCAACGGCAACCCGTTTGACGCGGTTGTTCGCTATTACATGATGGACGTCGTCCCACAGTGTCTCGTCTATGATCGCGTCGTGTTCGCCGGGATAGGCCGTGCCCTTGTGAACGGCGAGGCCGCGATAGACCTTGTTGTGGAGGGTCTTGAGCAGCGAGGTCTTGTCGTAAGGCCTACCGGTCTTGGTCAGGATCGCGCGTGCGTCCAATTCGCGGATCACCTCCGCCGTTGAACTGGACCGGGCGTAGAGCGTGAAGATCGTCCGCACCGTCTCGGGCTCGGCCGGGTCCACGATCAGCTTGCGTTCCTTTACGTTGTAGCCGAGCGGCACCGGCCCACCCATCCAGATGCCCTTCTTGCGCGATGCAGCAACCTTGTCGCGGATCCGCTCGCCGATGACCTCGCGTTCGAACTGGGCAAAGCTAAGCAGGATGTTCAGCGTCAGCCGCCCCATCGACGTCGTGGTGTTGAAGGACTGGGTGACAGACACGAATGTGACGCCGTGCTTGTCGAAGATCTCGACCAGCTTGGAGAAATCCATCAACGCGCGGCTGAGGCGGTCGATCTTGTAGACCACGACAATGTCGATCAGCCCGTCCTCGATATCGGCGATCAGATCCTTCAGTGCAGGGCGCTCCAGCGTGCCACCGGAGAAGCCGCCGTCGTCATACCGGTCGCGCAGGCAGACCCAGCCCTCGGCCTTCTGGCTGGCAATATAGGCCTCACACGCCTCCCGCTGCGCGTCGAGGCTGTTGAACTCCATGTCGAGCCCTTCCTCGCTCGACTTGCGGGTGTAGATCGCGCAGCGCAGGCGGCGGGGCGGTTGCGTTTGTGTTTGGCGCGTCATTTGCTGATCCTCGGGCGTGGGGTGAAACCGAAGAACTTCCAGCCGTTCCAGTTCGCGCCGGTGATGGCCCGCGCTGCGCCGGAGAGTGACTTGTACCGGCGACCCTGCCACTCGAAGCCCTTCGTCAGCACCGTGACAGTGTGCTCAACGCCGTTCCATTCCCGGACCAGCTTGGTGCCCGGCAAAGGCCGTCGTGGGTCGGTCATCACCTGACCGGGTTCGCCGGACGCCACCTCCGTCGCCAGTGCATCCAGCGTCCGCCGGGTGTCGCGGCCAATGCCGCCGAGGGCCAGTTCCTGGATGCGGTAGCCAAGCCGTAACTCGAGATTCTGGCGGCTGGTGTTCGGCGCGGGTGCGTCAAAGATCGCCGCCCATTTCTCGCGCAACTCGGGCACGGTCATGACCTTCAGCGCGACCACGTCCGCCAGCACGGCGTGGCCCTGCGCAGAGCCAATTCCCGTTCTCTTTCCTACTGATTTCGTTCTGCTTTTCATCATTCGTCATCTCCAACTCGGGTTCGCAACTGGTGACGACGACGGCGAACAAGGGTGAGGATGTCCAGCGAACTGTCTCTTTCGTTCGTCGAATTCTCGTTTATTTTTTGTGGGTTGGCACGATCCACGGCTGCAGCGAGGATCCGGGCGAGTTCCGCCAGGCGCTCATTGGCGGTCAGCGTTTCTGGCGGTGGGGCGAAATTGACATTGGTGTCGGGCATGTCGGGCGAACCTCAGGAGCTGTTTTGTCCTGTGGTGGCCGCGAAGCGAAAAGGATTTCAAGTTAAAACAATGGGTTGCCGTAGTGTTGCGCAGTTGTAAGGACTGGATGGTGCGCGACGCTGGAAGTGTGAACCTAAGCTAGCAGCATCGGGTGCCGCCCTTTGGTAGTCCTCGATGTCGTGGAAATGACATCCAGCCGTCCACCAGATCCTCCAAGGTTGTGACATTGCATTGCCTATACCCAGCGAAGCGGAGATACTACGATACAACACCTTGAGGTGCGGCACAGCTGCGTTGAAGTCGAATCTAAGAAGGAAAAGGATCTGCAATGCTAGAACAAGGATATTGGATCGCTGGAATTGTTGCAGCTGTGGCGGTGGTCATAGGCCTATTTATTAGAGCCAAGACCAAGAGTTCAGTGCAAAACCGACAGAACGCGAAAGTGTCTGGTCAACACAACGCGGTGAATCAATCATCTGAAATCCAAAATGGCGAGCGCAAAGATAGTAAATGAAATTTGGCCTCCCGCACATAAGGTCTCTATTTCAGTCTTCGAGCGTCAAGAATACTCAATCGGCACAAATTTCTGGTGACAACAACGTAGTCGACCAGCGTACGACGAATATCTTCATGGCGTCGCCTAAAGACGAGTTGATGCGAGGGCTTCTTACAAATGAGGAGCATTCATCGTCGGCTTTAGGTTACCAAAACTTGCCATCTGAAGACTCCGAAGGGGATGATCGGGAAGAGATCAAGAGAATTATAGAGTATCGTGGGCTGGCCATTAAAGGCGATAGTGCGACGGCCTTATCACTCCTTGATAACCTGAAGGCAGACCCGCGTTACGCTTCTGGCTATTTTGCTTTTCGTCTTAATTTCAATATTGGTATCATTCAGCAAAACATAGGCGAACTTGAAGAAGCCAGTGCCTCTTTGAGGGTCGCACACGCCCATTGCCCCGAGGACGATAAGGCAAAGACCGGACTAGCTCTAGCGGAGCTGCTTGACGGAGCATCCGAACTGGCGATGGAGCAGGCCTTCGCGGTGTTAGACTCCGAAGGAGATCACCGATATCTCGCTGCATGTGTTGTATTGAATGCGGCGAGGAGGTTGAGAAAAGATATAGATGCCAGAAAGATTTGCGAAGCTTCGCATGCCTCTCCCGATGTCCAAGCAGCGTATTTGGAGTATCTTCGGGAGGTTCGTCCGGAAGAATATGTCGATGCTTTACGCCAAGCGTTCGACGACAACGCTGAGAACGAAGCAGTTGCTAGGATGTGGTCGTTGTCCATACTAGATGACATGAAGCGCAACCAAGCATTTTTGCTTGGTGCAAAGATATCGGATGGATTTGAAGAGAGCGTTACAAAAAGCGCTGAAATTCTTCGCTGCGACTTAATAAAGTCGCTCGAACAACGGCCGCCTAATAAACTGCTGTTACCGTCTGAAGCTAACAACGCCGCTGTTGCGCTCCGACTATCTGGTAACGTTGTGGAGGCAGCTCGGCTCGTTGACAGAGTACTGGAGAAGTTTCCAGAATTGACAATGGATCTTGCGCAAATTCGCGCAGTCCTTTTCCTCCAAGAGGATAAGGATAATGATGCTCTAGAACTAATTCGTCCGTTGTTAGAATCATGCGAGCTTCAAGTTATGGCTTCGGAATTAGAAGCCCAAGCGGGGCAACAAGCGGAGGCCCTATCTCGAATAAATTCTGCACTAAAGATGAAGGTGCCTGAGGGGTTTTTGCCGCATGCGCTTGCCGCAAAGGCTAGGATTGGCATTAATAGCTTGAATCAAAATGCGGCGGATGAGGCACTTGAGGAATTAGTAGTAGTTGCGCCAAAAGCACCTGAACTTGTTCTCTTGAGGTCTGCATACGATCGCGCTTTCGTGGTCCGCACAGAAAAGGAGGTTTTCGAACAACTCCCTGTCAAGGGGCCTGATCATTCGTCACAGGAAACGAAGTTGCTTGCCTCTCTAAAAGACGCAGATGGCTGGGATTTCTTTACGCTGCTGCAGGCGGCGGATGAGCTGCTTGCACGCGGCTATTTTCGAGAGTGCACCGATCTGCTTAGGGATAAAGTCAGTCTTTCGAAAGAAAGCCCGGCACTCAAAACTTTGTGTGACGCATGCTTGCGCGGTCATTTAGGTAGTTTGGCCAAAGAGCTCAGTGGTGGGTTATCGCCAGAGGTCAGGAATTCAGTTTTCGGTTGGAAATTCGGCGCCAACGTAGCGTATTTGAGTGGGGAAGTCGCAAAAGCGGTTCCCCTCACAAGAAGGCTCTTTGAACAAAACCCTCACTCGATCAGTGCCCTCGAATGGCATGTGCAATCACTTTTGCGAACCAATGATCGGAATAGAATTCAGAGACTTGTTAAGGAATTAAACGACCGCGAGCTGTTCGGAACAATACAAGATCGACGCGGGTATGTGAACCTGCTTGTGTTTTGTGGCGAGGTGGACAGAGCTCGCAGCTACGCCTATCGTCTGTTTTGCGAAAACCAGAATAATCATCAGGCTTGGATGGCGCTAAGTTCTAGTGTTCTAGCTTTTGGCCGACCTCCCGGAACTAACGATGACCTAGATGTTACATCGATTCAAGAGAATTCAACATTCGAAGTACTGAAGCCTGACGGTAGCAGGCAGGCCTTCACCGTCGAGACTGACGAAGAGCTGTTCCCTCTTATGAATGGTAACATCGCGCCGGATCATCCTGTTGCTCAGGCAGCATCACATATGACAACCGGTGAGGAATTTGATTGGCCGCTCAAGGGGGCGGGGCAAGCACGAATTTTAAGTGTCAAGCACAAGGCATTGGCTGCCTTCCACATGGTTATGGCGCAGTTCGAGGAACGGTTCCCCGAAGCTTCTGGTTTCAAATCAGTCTCCGTGAATTTTGAGCGGGAGGATGGCCTGGATGAAATGAAGGCAATGCTCAAGCAGCGGGCTGAATATTCACAAAGTAAGGCAAGAGAGTATGAAGAAGGTTCATACCCGATATATATTCTCGGGTACCATCTTGGAATTGACCCAATAGATGCATTTCTTGGCCTCAAAGCTGAGTGTGGATTTTCTCCTAAGGTTTCTTCCTGTTCGCATGTAGATCAAGACAAAGCCAGAACTGCGCTCAAAGCGGCTGCGAAGTTGGGTGTGATTGCTGACGCCTTTGCGTGTTATCTCATGCGGCGATTGGATGTTAGCGCAGCCGTAGAGCAGGAATTCGGTGCAATCGGAGTAACGCAAGAGACAATCGATATTTTTGCGCGACGTCTTCAAGAGGCGGAAAACTCAAGCTTCTTTGACTCTGATACGGGCACTCGCAAAGCGGGGAGTATTGCGGTTCGCGATGGGCATCTCATCCTGTCCGAGTTGACGGAGGACGAGATTAATAAAAAGATTGATCTTATGCGAGGCGATCTCGAATGGTTGAAATCGGAGTGCGAACTGGTTCCCGCAGTTGCGAAGGTGGACCCAGACGATGCGATAATTCGTTTTCGTCGTGAGGAAGGCGGCGGGTTCTTCGATGATATATTTGCATCAGACGGTTCTGGCCGAGTCCTAATTTCTGATGATTTCCAACTTCGCCAATGGGCGGAGTGAATAGCCCCTAGTTTCCTAGACGCTTTCTTGGTTCACTTTGCGCTGTCTGTTTTTGAAGTCGACAGGAGACAGCATCCCGTTCTTGGCATGTTTGCGTTTCGGGTTATAGAACATTTCGAT
>Ga0189278_10181_pt1 | contig 53042 bp, 51 predicted proteins | sample N26A9minimetaG_FD_130326 | JGI IMG/M metagenome (GOLD analysis project Ga0189278, IMG submission 130326) | Marine microbial communities from the Costa Rica Dome - N26 A9 mini metaG | ecosystem: Environmental > Aquatic > Marine > Oceanic > Photic zone | place: Costa Rica: the Eastern Pacific...
AAAGATAGGAAAAACATTCGTTGGTCATGAGGTGGAATGTACAAGGCCCGTTGATGGCGATCAGCAAAAGGGGAGCGCACTGCGTGCGTGGTTTTGCGTTCCCGAAGGGATATTGCCATCAACTATTGGATATAAAGCTAATTCCTTATATCCCTACTTATTTGTAATAAACATACTACTTTTTTGCTTACAAGGAACACATTCATATTATTAGGTCTGTTCCCGATTTTGGGAACATATGGGAGGTTAAACGCACCTACGGCACACCAAAATCCCAAAAAAACGGAAATAAGGGTGTCGCCCCAAAAGATGTTCGCAGCAACATGGAAGAGCAAGTACCCCTAAAACGGATATACAACCCAAAGGATTTTAGCTGTTTGGCCACCTTCTTGGCATCGGACCGAGCAGCCATTCTAACAGCAACCCCATATCCCGATTGCTGGCGGAACACTAAAACCACTCCAAACCCACTCATTTTCAGCAAAATAACTTGACCAAGAAAATCATAGCTATTTGTTTTTTAGGTACTTTTATATGGTAACCAATAAATCATTAACCCTATGAACTCTAAAGTGTTTTTGGGAATCCGTATCCTCTTGGGACTTTTTGTCCTGATATTCGGATTGAACAAATTTCTCAATTTTATTCCCGCCGGAGGTGAAATGTCCGAACCGGCGATGAACTATTTTGGGGGGCTATCCTCCACCTACACCATCCAATTGGTGGCCATTGTGGAAATTTTAGCGGGACTTGCGCTTATTTTCAACAAGTATGGTGCCTTAATGGCCTTGGTGCTGATGAGTGTATCCGTGAATGCCGTGCTTTTTCATGCCACCCTGGATATGGGCAACATTGGACCCGCTTTGGGACTGTTGATTCTCAATATCCTGGTATTGGTAGGATATAAGGATAGGTACAAAGATCTGTTGAGGGCATAAACGCTTTCGAAGAGGCTGCCTAAAAAGTTGATTTTTGTCAACCTGAACTTGTTTCAGGTTCTCATAATGATTTGTTTATCATCACGATGAGATTCTGAAATAAATTCAGAATGACCTGTTTCACTATTTTTTCAGACAGCCTCTTTTTTACAAACTCATTTTATCCTTAAAAATATAGGATTGCCTGCGGGAAACCTCTACTTCCTCCCCACCCTTCATGGTAAGTTTCAACTTGCCGTTGAACCATGGCACCACGTTTTCAATATAGTCCGTGTTGACAATCTGTTGCCGATTCACCCTAAAAAAAGAAGCCTCCGGAAGTTTTTCCTCCACCTGGTTGAGCGATTTGTAGAGCATGGGCTTTTTGTTCTCAAAAAACACCCGCGTGTAGTTCCCAACAATTTCGAACATCGAAATATCGCCAATCTTCACCAACCAGCACGACTCTCCATCTTTGATGAAAATCTGACTGTTGGCCGTGAGCCTTTTAGCCGTGGTCGATTCCGTGGTTTTGGAGGCCAATTTTTCACGCACCTTTTCCAAGGCCATATCAAAACGTTTGTTGCTCACGGGTTTCAGCAAGTAATCCAACGCATTGTACTCAAAGGATTTAATGGCATACTCATCATAGGCCGTGGTAAACACGGTAATGGGAACTTCATCCAAGAGCTCCAAGAGATCAAAGCCATTTTTTTCGGGCATATTGATATCCAAAAACAATAGGTCGGGAGTTTCCCTTTCTATCAGTTCCACCCCATCGTCCACATTGGCCGCCTCCCCAACGAGCTCCAAATCATCATGTAATTTGATGAGTTCCTTTAGCTCGTTACGGGCCAACCTAGAGTCTTCCACTATGACTGCCCTAATGTTCATTCCATGGGAATTTTGATTTCTGCCACAACCTCATCGGAGATTTCTTTCAAGGTAAAGGATGCCTGATCGGCATACAATAATTTTAATCGTTGTTCAATGTTCTTCAAGCCCAATTGGGTGGAATCTTGGGTCATCTGAAGTTTTCCCGTGTTCCGCACCTCAATATGTAGCCGTTCATCCTTTCTAAAAATAGACAAAACAATCCGTCCACCATGCTTTAGATTGGAAATACCGTGTTTGGCGGCGTTTTCGATCAACAATTGAATGATCATTGGAGGAATGTGGAGGTCCAAGGTGTCCTCTTCAATCTGTTTTACAAACTCCAAACGGTCCTCAAACTGGATTTTGGACAGGTCGATATAATTGTCCACCACTTCCACCTCCTCCCGAACAGGGATGTCGTTGACGTTGTTCTTCGTCAACGAATACCGAAGGATTTCGGAGAGTTTGGTCAGCATTTCCCGAGAGCGGTCCACATCCTCGAGCATCAAGCCCCGGATGTTGTTGAGGCTATTGAACATAAAATGGGGATTGATCTGCCCTTTTAAGGTATTCAATTGCGCCTGTTTCAGGGTGGTGTTCAGCTCCAAACGTTCTATTCGGTTCTGATTCAGTTTTAAGAGCAATTTGATGACCAAATAAGTAATGGTCCAAGCTCCTACCAAAAACAAAGAGTTCAACACTTGGATCAAAATCTTATCATATCCTTCGAACATCTTCTGTTCCATCTCCGTCAGTTCTGGACCGAACTCCACATAAATATATCCAAAGAGGATGTTCAACAGACCGAAGAGTAAGGCCGCCAACAAGGTGGATACTATGATTTTGATGACTTCCTTCCCTCCAAAAGAATCAAAATGGACATTTTTTTTGAGATACCATCGTAGTAAAGAAGTACTGAATACTCCGATAAAAGTACCCACAACGACCGAAAAAACGGTCAGTTCCCAACTAAGGTTGTGAGGAACCAAAATTGAAATGGCACTAATAAATCCCCATCCCAATAATTGTAGGGTCCAAAATGCAATATTGCGTTTACGCGAACTTAATTCCATCCTTTAGAGCACAAATGGCTCAAATATAAGTTAAACTTGATCTGTACAAGTACCTCTATTGCTGTCTAAATCTTTAAGGGCTTACCATGACTTTCCACAACATACCATCCAGTGGCCGATAATTGGTCTAAAGATATTTTAACGTTAGGCTTTCAGATTCCTTTTTCTTGTCCAAGGACATTCCAACAATAAGTCCGCCCATCATACCTAATCCAGAACCAATCATGGGACCGAAGATTATTCCCCTATCAAAGGGCACTCCCAATGATATACCGAGAGAAGTTCCAATAGCAATTCCACTTCCAATTCCTATGGCCAAAAAATAATGTAAAGGCACAAATCCAAAGTCTTCCTTTAATGATCTTCTCAACTTTTTTAAACCCGGCTTTATGTCTTCCTGATTTTGAATACTTTCAAGATAAGGACTAATACTCCTCTGAATATTCTCCTTTTTCTCATCCGATATTTTTTTGTTGTCGATTTGCTCCAAAAGAGCGATCACCCTATTGGAAGACTTCTTTAAACTGACATTATCCATCTCCTCATTTAACTTCCGGAATTGTTCGATCAATTTATTAAGTTCCATAATTGTAGGCTTTGTTCTTTATTGGTTACCGTCTTTTAAGGCTTTGCGGCACGATTTTTTATTTGAAATGAATGAAATCCAAATCATACTCGTGCTTGCGTAGAAAATGGGGAAAAACTCCATGTATTCCCAACCATTTACCTTGCCGATAAAGGCAGTGACAACGCCTACGATTCCAATGATCAAGACTACTTTCTGATGTGTTGTAAACTTTTTCATAGTGATGTTTTGATGCGAGGTCCTCGCGGATTATAGAATGATACTAACTAAAAGTGTTATGATCAATTTGGCCAGTGCTATCATGATTGTTCGGTTTTAAGATGTTTTGATGATGCTAAAGTAATGGACCATCCTTGTTTGTAGAAGTGATTTATGACAAGTGGTCATTTTGACCCACCGAACGGTAAAAACCCTGTAAATGGGTCTTAAAAAAATCGTAAATAGCTGATTTTGTTCTATTTCACTTTTGGAGGAAACTTGGAAAACACCTTCTTCACTACCGCTCGGAGCTGTTCTTCACGAACACTGGGCGATGCATTGTCGCGGAGCCCGCTTTCGGATGTCGCTTGCCAAACAAGGGCATCACGCTGGGCATCCACCAAGTCAAACTGGATGCTGCGTTTCCAATTGGACCCGCCCAGAGGCAATCCAACAGAAATACCACCACCTACGTTTCGTCCCGTACCGCCAATGCCCACACCAACATTGTTGTTGGGAACGCCCCTGTATTCATCGCTAATGATATTAACGAACAGCTCGGGCTCTTCGGCCAAACGGTAACCTCGCGATTTTAAGGTGGAATCCAAGGCTCGTAGCAATCGCCGTTCGTCCAATTGACTTAGGCCCGATTTCATATCCGGGTAGTAATTGTAGGTCGTATATCCTGAAAAATCGATGGTTTTGTCGTAATCATAATTTACCCTGACAGAGCTACAGGATGCCAATAGAAGCACCAACATTATGGGTAGAACAGTTCGCATCTTAGGACTTTTGGATTCTCCTAAAAATAATCAATAAATTGATGAAGTGCCCGAAGAACCGATATTATTCGTTCAACAGCTTCCAAAGCCTATCCTTGAGCTGCTGAATCCCCAAACCACTAACGGAAGAGATGAACATGTAGGGAACATCCTTGAAATCCTCTTTCATATCGGCATCCATTTCTTCGATAAGCTCTTTATCCAACATATCGCATTTAGAAATGGCCACCAAACGCTCTTTGTCCAGCAACTCGGGATTGTACCGTCTCAGCTCGTCCAATAGGATGTTGTATTCTTGGCTGATGTCCTTGCTGTCGGCCGGGATCAAGAACAACAAAGTGGCATTGCGCTCAATATGACGCAAAAAATAGTGTCCAAGCCCCTTGCCTTCAGCGGCTCCTTCAATAATTCCGGGAATATCGGCCATCACAAAGCTCTGAAAATCCCGATATTCCACAATGCCCAAGTTGGGCTTTAGGGTAGTAAATTCGTAGTTGGCTATTTTTGGCTTGGCAGAGGTCATTACCGAAAGTAGTGTGGATTTCCCAGCGTTGGGAAAGCCCACCAGACCTACATCGGCCAACACCTTCAATTCCAACGTGAGGTGACCCTCCTGCCCTTTGATTCCAGGCTGTGCGTATCTCGGGGTTTGATTGGTGGCACTTTTAAAATGCCAGTTTCCCAATCCGCCCATACCGCCTTCGAGCACCACTTTCTCCTCACCGTCCTCGGTAATCTCAAAAAGGATTTCGTTGGTTTCGGTATCGCGTACTACCGTACCTAAAGGTACTTCCAAGTACACATCCTCACCATCAGCCCCAGTACTTCGGCTTTTGCTGCCATGCTCTCCGTGACCGGCCTTAAAATGTTTTTGGAACTTAAAATGGACCAAGGTCCACAAGTTTTTGTTTCCTTTGATTATGACATGACCTCCTCGACCACCATCACCTCCATCCGGGCCTCCTTTGGCCACATATTTTTCGCGACGCAAGTGTGCAGAACCCTTCCCCCCGTTTCCGGAAGCAATGTGCACCTTTACATAATCGACAAAATTTCCTTCGGTCATATGCTAAACTAAAAAATCGTTGTGGAAATCAACTACAGGGAGTCGATTACCTTGCTCAAACGTTCGGTAATATCTTGAATATCCCCTATTCCATTAACGGAGTGGAATTTTCCCTGTGCTTCGTAGTAGGCTTTGAGCGGTGCCGTTTTTTCATTGTATTCATCAAAACGGTTGCGAATCTTGCTCTCGTCCTGATCATCGGAGCGTCCGCTGCTCTTGCCACGTTCCAATAAACGTTCCACCAAAATATCATCCTCTGCTTCCAGAGCAATGGTTGCGTTTACTTTCATGTCCTTGGACTCCAAGAAATTGTCCAACGCCTGTGCTTGGGCGGCAGTTCGCGGGAAGCCGTCAAAAATAAAACCTACCGCATCAGGGTTTTTCTCCACCTCGTCCTTGAGCATATCGATGGTCACCTCATCTGGCACCAATTCTCCCTTATCGATATAGGATTTTGCCAAGGTACCGAGTTCGGTCCCGTTTTTAATATTGAAACGGAACACATCCCCCGTGGAAATGTGTTTTAGATTGTACTTTTTCTTTAGGAAACCTGCTTGGGTTCCTTTTCCTGCTCCTGGCTTTCCAAAAAGCACTAGGTTGATCATATCTGTTTGATTTAATTGGTAAACTTCTCTAAGGTTACGGCCCAGTTCATTGTAATCCAGTCCATATCCCACTATAAAGTGATCGGGAATTTCCAGACCCACATAATCGATGGCGTATTCCCCGTTGTAAATATCCGATTTGTAAAAAAGGGTCCCGATTTTGAACTCCTTTACATTCTTGTTGGAAAAGAGATGAACCAATTGCTTCAAGGTTCGTCCCGTATCCACCACATCTTCCAAAATAATGACACTCTTTCCTTCCAGTTCATCGGGAACATCCAACAGCGTTTCCACAATGCCCGTTGAGGTCAGCCCCTGATAGGAACTCAACCGCACAAAGGACACCTCACAAGGGTGTTGATAGGCCTTCAAAAAATCGGACACAAACATAAAGGCACCATTGAGCACGCCCACAAACAACGGTGTTTCATCCTTGTAATCGGCCGCGATCTCCTTGGCCATTTTATCAATGGCAGCAAGGATTTGTTCTTCCTTTAAATACGGCTTAAAATACTTGTCGTGGAGTTTGATCAATGTTCTCAAGTTATGGTCAGGTTGGCAAAGATACTATTTTTAGCACTCCTAAGCCCCTACATCTTTTATACCCTCGTGGATTTCATGTATTTTTGCCCACATTCAATATACAGATCGATGCAATTTTTCTCTTCTGACTTTAAACTGGGAATTTTAGGTGGCGGACAATTGGGCAAAATGATGCTCTACGAAACCCGGAAATGGGACGTACAGACCAAGGTTATGGATGCCTCGGCAGAAGCACCCTGTAAAATAGCCTGCAATGAATTTGTACAGGGCAGTTTGATGGATTTTGATGCCGTTTATGCCTTTGGGAAGGATGTAGACGTGCTGACCATCGAAATTGAAAACGTCAACGTAAACGCTCTTGAAAAATTGGAACACGAGGGAATCAAGGTCTACCCCCCCACAAAAACCTTGAGAACCATACAGAATAAGGCTGTACAAAAATTGTTTTATACGGACCATGGTATCCCAACGGCACCTTTCACCCGATTTGCCTACACCTCCGAAATTGAGGACAGCATCCTGAACGGCGGGCTTTCCTTGCCCTTTGTATGGAAAAGTGCCCAATTTGGCTATGATGGCCAAGGGGTTAAGGTTGTCCGAACCATGGAAGATCTAAAAGACCTCCCCAATGTGGAGTGCATTGCCGAGCAAATGATCGACTTTAAAAATGAATTGGCCGTTATCGTGGCACGAAACACCAAAGGTGAAGTCGTCACGTACCCTGTGGTGGAAATGGAGTTTCACCCAGAGGCCAATCAAGTGGAATACGTAATCTGTCCCGCTCGGATTGATGACGAAGTGGCCCAAAGAGCTAGGGAAATTGCATTAAAAGTTTCGGAGCACATGAAACACGTTGGCCTATTGGCCGTAGAAATGTTCCAGACCCAAGACGACCAAATTTTGGTGAACGAATCGGCTCCAAGACCGCACAACAGTGGCCATTATAGTATTGAAGCGGGCTACACCAACCAATTTGAACAGCACATCAGGGCCATTTTAGGCTTGCCACTAGGAAAAACGGACAGTAAAGTCGCCGGAATTATGGTTAATTTGGTGGGAGCCGAAGGCCATACCGGCGATGTGGTCTACGAAAACATCGAAAAAATATTGGAAATGGATGGGGTAACACCGCACATTTACGGTAAAAAACAAACCCGCCCTTTCCGCAAAATGGGCCACGTAACCATCGTGGACGAAAATATGGCCAGGGCCAGGGAAGTGGCACAGCAAGTAAAGGAAACCATAAAAGTGATAAGCAAGTAAGATATGAGCAAAGTAGCCGTAATCATGGGAAGCACAAGCGACCTTCCCGTTATGCAAGACGCCATCGATATATTGAAGGAATTGGGAGTACAAGTGGATGTAGACATCGTATCTGCCCACCGGACCCCTGAAAAACTGTTCAGTTTTAGCAAAAGCGCACACACCAATGGGTATTCGGCCATTATTGCCGGTGCCGGAGGGGCTGCTCACTTGCCCGGAATGGTGGCATCCTTATCGCCATTGCCAGTTATAGGCGTTCCCGTAAAAAGCAGTAATTCCATAGATGGCTGGGACTCCGTGCTATCCATTTTACAAATGCCCGGTGGAGTTCCCGTGGCCACAGTAGCCTTGAACGGTGCAAAAAACGCTGGAATCCTAGCCGCACAGATCATAGGAAGCTCCAACAGCCAGATTATGGAAAACATTATCGCCTACAAAGAGGGACTCAAGGAAAAAGTAATGAAAGGTGCCGAAGAGGTACAGAAAAAATACTAAGTAGCAACCCATAGCTCATGAACTTCAACCAAATTGGCATTTTGGTAGGGATTTGTGCCGTAGCCTTTTTTGGCTTCACGCTGAAAAAAGTAAGCAACCCCTATATCAAAGGACTTTGGAAAAGTGGTCTTTTGGTTTTCTTCCTATATGCGGCCATATTGATCTATGTGGAAATACGCTGGCAATTTATTTCCAGTTATACCCAAAAATATGACCTGAACGGCAATGGTTTTGTGGATTTGAACGAGTATTCCGATGAAGCCATGGCCGCCATGAACAAAATGACAAGCGGCGCCAAAGCAAAAAGCTTCGCTGCCCTCACCGTTGCGGGATTATCCTCCATCATCGGATTTGGATTTTTGATAAGCGATTGGGCCGTAACCTATTTAAAAAACAAAGAGTAGAACAACAACTATGAACAATCCATTATTGGAGCCTTTTGATGAGGCACCATTTTCCAAAATAAAGAACGAACATTTTAAACCGGCCTTTCTTCAAGCCATCGAAGATGCCAAAAAAGAAATCGATGCCATTGTAGCCAATCCAGAAGCCCCCACTTTTGAAAATACTTTGGAAGCTTTGGATTTTGCCGGATATCAACTCGACCGTATTTCAAGTATCTTTTTTAACCTAAACTCGGCAGAGACCAACGAAGAAATCCAGAAAATAGCGCAAGAGGTATCGCCATGGTTATCCGAATTCAGCAATGACATTACTTTGAACGAAGGTCTTTTTGCACGCATCAAAACGGTTTATGAGCAAAGAGATTCGTTGGACCTGACCACAGAGCAACGGACCCTCCTCGAGAAGAAATACAAGAATTTTAGCCGGAACGGGGCCAATTTAACCGAAGAGAACAAAAAACGCCTTCGGGAAATCGATACGGAGCTTGCCAAACTGAAACTCACCTTTGGTGAAAATGTTTTGGCGGAGACCAACAAATACGAAATGTTGCTTACGGATGAAAAGGATGTGGACGGACTTCCGGATGGCACCAAGGAAGCTGCTACCCAACTTGCGGAATCCAAGGGCAAAGAGGGTTGGCTGATCACTTTGGACTACCCGAGCTATATCCCTTTTATGAAATATGCCAAAAACAGGGGGTTGCGAAAAAAACTGTCCATGGCCTTCGGAAGCAAAGGGTTTCACGGTGACGAGCTGGACAATCAGGAGAATGTAAAGCGAATCGTGAACCTACGCCACGAAAGAGCCAATTTATTGGGCTACACCACCCATGCCCACTTTGTGCTTGAAGAGCGTATGGCGGAAACCCCCGAAAAAGTACAGGAATTTCTCAACGAACTTTTGGAAAAAGCCAAACCTGCCGCAGAACGTGAGTTTGCCGAACTGGAAGCCTATGCCAAAGAGTTGGACCATATCGACCGTTTGGAAAAATGGGACAGTGCCTACTATTCGGAAAGATTGAAGCAAAAACTCTTCAATTTGGACGATGAAAAGCTAAAACCCTATTTCAAGCTCGAAAATGTAATCAACGGGGTGTTTAAGGTAGCGGAAAATCTCTTTGGACTCACCTTCAAGGAAGTAGACCATGTGGACAAGTATCACCAAGAAGTAAAAACCTTTGAAGTGTACGAAAATGGAAACTTTATCTCCCTGTTTTATGCCGATTTCCACCCAAGGCCAGGAAAACGAGGCGGCGCTTGGATGACCAGTTACAAACCACAATACATATTCCATGGTAAAAACAACAGGCCACATATTTCCAATGTCTGTAATTTTACCAAGCCTACCAGCTCAAAACCATCATTGCTTACCTTCAACGAGGTCACTACGCTATTCCATGAATTCGGACATGCGCTGCACGGCATGTTGGCCAACACCACCTACCCTAGCCTATCCGGAACGTCTGTATACTGGGACTTTGTGGAATTACCAAGTCAGGTGATGGAAAATTGGTGCTACGAAAAAGAGGCCTTGGAACTCTTTGCCCATCACTACGAAACCGGTGAATTGATTCCTATGGAACTGGTGGAGAAAATAAAGGAATCCGCCACATTCCAAGAAGGGATGGCCACTGTTCGCCAATTGAGCTTTGGATTGCTGGACATGGCCTGGCATGGCGGCGACCCATCAAACATAACAGATGTAAAAGCCTTTGAAGATGCCGCGTTCGAAAGCACCGATCTGTTCCCAAAAACACCGGAAACGTGCATGAGCACATCATTCGCCCATATTTTTCAAGGTGGGTATTCATCCGGCTACTACAGTTACAAGTGGGCAGAGGTATTGGATGCGGACGCTTTTGCCTACTTTAAGGAAAATGGAATTTTCAGTAAAACGGTTGCCAATAAGTTCAAGGAGTTCGTGCTTTCCAAAGGAGGCACCGAAAACCCGATGGAACTGTACATAAAATTTAGGGGAGCCGAACCAAGCATTGATGCCTTGTTGGAGCGGGCAGGATTGCTAGCCAAATAAAAAGGTAGATGACCACAATTTGGAATTACCATTAGGAAAGTGAAGGAAATTTAGTATCTTTTTAAGAAAATTGCATTACCTGACCCATAAAGCTTGAAAGTTCCCATAAATAATCAAGGCTTGCTTTGTTATAACCAACCCCGAAGTATATGAAAAATTGGGACATTGAGGATTTTGGAACAGACAGTTTGTTTGCGGAAACCATCAAACTAGCCAAAATCGGTATCTATGAGCTGAACGTCGCCACCAATCAAATTTATTGGAGCGATGTTACCCGCGACATCACCGAAGTTCCCGACGACTTTGTCCCGTCCTTGGATAATCTTGCCTCCTTTTTTAATGAAGGGCACTACAGGGATATGGCCCGTGATGCCATGCAAAATGCCATCGCAAAGGGAGAGTCTTATGATCTGGACATGGAGGTGGTAACTGCCAAGGGCAACATTAGGTACGTTCGCAATGTTGGTAATCCAAAAATGGAAAATGGGGTTTGTGTAAAACTATTCGGTTTTCTTCAAGATATCACAGAAAGAAAACGGACCAAGATAGAGCTTACCAAAAAAATCCAACAACTCAATTTAGCGGAACAACTGGCTCAAATTGGTTATTGGGAATGGGATATCGTGGCCGACAATATCCTGTGGTCCGACAACCTTTATCGCATTTTTGGGTTGGAAATAGGCACTCCCATCCATTTTGAGCGCGTTATCGAAGCGATACACCCCGATGACCGGAAAGAGTTTCGGGAGAATGCCCAAGAGTTTATCGCCGAGAAGCGGTTTCGAAAATTCATGCACCGTATCGTACATAAAGATGGCAGTATACGGACTGTAGAGCTAATTGGTGAACTTATCATGAATCCGCAAGGCGAGGTCATTAAAATGATCGGAACCACCCAAGATATTACCGAACAGCGCATGTCGGAAATCAAGTTTAGGGGGTTATTGGACTCTGCCCCGGACACCATGGTCATTGTAGATCGAAACGGTATTATCCAATTGATCAACAAGCAGGCAGAGAAAATGTTCGGCTACAAATCATCGGAACTTATTGACAAGCATGTCACCGTTCTCGTTCCCAACCGACTTTGGGATACCATGGAATATTATGCCGTAAACTTCTTTAAAGCCCCCAAACATACCGGGCTTCCTGCCGATCTCGATTTTTTTGTGCACAACAAATCAGGTTTTCAAATTCCAGTCCAAGTTACCCTAAGCCCTCTGGAAACCTCCGAAGGACTTCTGGTATCCATTGCGCTCCGAGATATTACAGTTCAAAAACAGGCCGCTCACCGAATTTTGGAAACCAATAAGAGTTTAAGGGAGTCGGCCAAGCGACTTAAGGCACAAAATCGGCAGCTGGAAGAGTTCAATCAAATCACATCGCACAATTTGAGGTCGCCCGTCAGCAACCTTAGTGCGCTGCTCGACATTTACAAAACAGAAAGCGATTCCGAAACCAAGGAGATGATCATCGAAAAAATAGAATCGGTGACCAACCATCTCACATGGACCTTGGACACCCTTGTGGAGTCCTTGCTCATTAAAAAAAGTTCGCAACAAGCCCTTGAAAAATGTCATTTTGATAAAACCCTGGAACGGACAAAAGAAATGCTCGCGGCCGAGATTTTAAAGAACGAAGCGGTTATTACCTCTGATTTTTCCGAAGCACCCACCGTGATGTACAACAAGGTCTACTTGGAAAGTATTTTCATTAACCTGATCAGTAATTCCTTGAAATACAAGGCAAAAGACCGCACTCCCGAAATAGTTGTTCAATCCAAGATGATCGATGGAACGGTGCAACTGGAATTTAGGGACAACGGTTCGGGAATCAACCTTAAAAAGAACGGGCACAAATTGTTTGGCTTCAGCAAGGTTTTCCACAGAAATGATGATGCCAAAGGTGTTGGGTTATTTATAATAAAGGCCCAAGTGGATGCCATGGGCGGTAAAATTTGGGCCAAGAGCGAAGAAGGCAAAGGCACTTCTTTTTTTATTAATCTATAACTGTTGATGATTATGAAACCAGTCAATGTCTTTGTGGTCGATGATGATGACATCTATCAATTTACGATCAAAGTAACGCTGAGAAGCATTCCGGCAGTCCAATCCACGAGTACCTTTGCCGATGGTGCCGAAGCGTTGGAATACATTGTTGTCCATCAGAATGAAGAGGATAAGCTACCGGACATCATTTTTCTGGACATCAACATGCCTGTTATGGACGGTTTTCAGTTCATGGAGGAGTTTGTGGAACTGCTTCCCAGTTTACAAAAGTCCATCAAGGTGTATATGGTTTCCTCTTCCATGGATCCCAAGGACATTAAAAAGGCCAAACGGTTCGAGGAAATCTCCGATTATTTGATCAAGCCATTGAACTCCAAGGATATCAAGGAAATCATAGCCAAATTGTGAAGTGTTTGTAACGGATAAATCAAAAACCTATGTTAAACCTTTACATGGCTGTTAGACTGAGACCTTTTATACGTCTAATTCCAGCCAAACATGGATTTGGTATCCAAAAACCATTACATTTGGTAATTCGATACGAAAATGGCCAAACATAAACTTCAACCGGACAATTGGGTAGACCAATACGCGGATTACCTGTTCAACTATGCGGTCTCGCGCGTAAGCGATGCAGAAATCGCAAAGGATTTGGTACAGGAAACCTTTTTTGCAGGTTTGAACTCGGCCAAAAACTTCAAAGGGGACGCTGCGGAACGCACTTGGTTGGTTTCCATCCTTAAGCGAAAAGTAATCGATCATTACCGAAAGATAAATTCAAAAAAGGGCAAGGCCGAGGTACGCATCAACTACAGCTCCGATTCGGATGCCGAAGGCGATTGGCTGGAGCAGCAAGTAGCCGACCCTTTTAGCAAGGATGGCGACAATATCCTTGAGAATGAGGAACTGGGACTGGCCATACAGGATTGTATCACCAAACTGCCCCAAAAACAGGCATTGGTCTTCAAATTGAAAACAATCCAAGGGATGAGTACCGAAGATGTGTGTAATGAACTGGACATAAATCCGTCCAACCTCTGGGTGATGATCCATAGGGCGAGAACGGCACTTATGGGTTGTTTAAATGAAAACTGGTTTTAGGTATGAAGATTTCGTGTAAAGAGGCATCTAGTATTTGTGACAAATCCCAATATAAAGAGGCAAGTTGGTGGGATATAATTAAACTGCGCGTGCATTTGCTCTATTGCAAAACCTGCCAGTTGTACTCCAAAAAGAACAGTGAGCTAACTTCTTTGTGCGATAAGGCCGGACTTACCATGCTATCCGACGAGGACAAAAAGAAAATGAAAAGGGACCTCGAAGAAAAAATTTAGGCTACAAAGCGCTCTGCCCACCAAAATAGGCAAAACCAAAAAATAGGGATGGCTTCCACCCAAAACATTACAAAGTACTTGGATTTCATCCGCTGATTCGAAGCCAACATCACAAAAAGTATCACACAGATCAAGGATTGCAGCTCCGCCTCCAAAGGATGCATCGTATCCTTTAAAAAAGTCAACAAAAAGAAAATTAAGGTCAGCCCCATTCCCAAGCGTCGAGTGGCTCGCTCGCCCAAAACCTGAGGCAAGGTTCTCAAACTACGATCATCCCATTGCAGATCTCGGATTTCAAAAGGCAGAATCAATACCAAAACCAATACCATCCTTTGAATGAAGGTGACCGAGAAATCCCAGTCCAACGGTACATTGGCATCTAGAACAGGCAACAAAACAGAGAAACCTGCCCATACAAAAGCCACGATGTAGATTTTTAGTCCGGCCAAGTTCCGTAAATTCTTGGCCCTTGGCAAAAGAGGTACTGCGTAAAGGGCGGACAAGACACCCAAAACGGCCGTAGCCCACCAAATGTTACTATCCAAATGGAACAAAAAACAAAGGGCAAATACAAAACACACAAAACTGAAGATTTGGATAATCCTGTGATAAGCATTGGACACAATAAGGTATTTATAGGCCTCTACCCCGTACTTGATAAAATTATAGCAAACGATCACACTGCAAAAAATGAATCCCAACAAATGTAAGTCCAGCGAACTGTCCAACAAATAAAAGGTAACACCAGTCAAGGAAATCACCGCTATGGCCACGTGAATACTGGCATCCAAATAAAAATCAAACAGTGCTTTTAAGGTTCTCATGCGGTAAAATCCCAATCCGTTGGCCTTAGGTTAATTGGTGGTTAACAACTTTGCGCCATCCACCATCAAAATTGACCATTTTCATCGAATTAATCCCTAATTTTGTGCACTTTATTGGATTGAACATGAACACAGAGGTATTTGCTGCCAGGCACATTGGCATCACAGAAAGAGACTTGCCCCACATGCTCGAAACCATTGGGGTGGAAAGTGTGGAACAGCTCATTTACGAGACCATTCCCGATGACATCAAACTTAAAAAACCATTGGACCTTCCGCAGGGTATCAGCGAACACGAGTTCCTGAACCATCTGAATGCGTTGGCCAAAAAGAACAAGGTTTTTAAGAGTTACATTGGTCTAGGGTATCATGAGTCGCTAACACCTTCGGTCATCAAAAGAAATATTCTGGAAAATCCGGGATGGTATACCGCCTATACGCCATACCAGGCCGAGATTGCCCAAGGTAGATTGGAGGCCCTCCTGAACTTCCAGACCATGGTCGCCGACCTGACAGGTATGGAAATTGCCAATGCTTCGCTTTTGGACGAAAGTACCGCAGCTGCCGAAGCGATGAGCATGTTGTTCGAGCTTCGTAGCCGCCAACAAAAAAAGGATGGTGCCGTAAAATTCTTCGTTTCTGAAGAGATACTTCCCCAAACCTTGAGCTTGTTGGAAACACGTGCGATTCCTTTGGGCATTGAATTGGTTATTGGAGACCACGAAGCGTTCGATTTTTCATCAGATTTTTATGCCGCGCTCTTGCAATATCCCGGAAAGCATGGTCAAGTGAACGATTATGCATCTTTCGTGGAGAAAGCCAAAGCCAAGGACATTAAAGTGGCCGTTGCCGCAGATATCCTGAGTTTGGTGATGCTCACTCCTCCAGGGGAATGGGGGGTGGATGCCGTAGTGGGGACCACACAACGTTTCGGAATCCCATTGGGATATGGTGGACCACACGCGGCCTTCTTCGCCACTAAAGAAGCCTATAAGCGAAATATTCCCGGTAGGATTATAGGAATTACCAAAGACACCGATGGCAACCCAGCCCTACGGATGGCGCTCCAAACAAGGGAGCAACACATTAAAAGGGACAAGGCAACCTCCAACATTTGTACGGCTCAGGTGCTCTTGGCCGTAATGGCTGGAATGTATGCTGTATTCCATGGACCGGAAGGTTTAAAATATATTGCCAATAGTGTTCACCAAAAGGCAAGGGCCTTCGATAAGGTTTTAAAACATTTGGGCCTTAATCAACTTAATTCTGGCTTTTTTGACACTTTGAAAGTTAAGATTGATAATGTTGATAAACTCAGAAAAATTGCGGAACATGTCGAGATCAATTTGAACTACATTGACCATAATCATGTGTCCATCTCCTTTAATGAAGCTATCTCAAATGATGATATGCTAAAATTAATCAAGGTTTTTTCGAGTTATAAGGAGGCTACACCAAACGGAAATGAATCAAGCAAAGATTTCCACGCACAAATGGATAACACTTCTTCCGAAAAATCGATACCACAATCTCTGCAAAGACAGGCTCCATTTATGCAGCACGAAGTCTTTAATTCCTATCATTCGGAAACAGAGTTGATGCGCTACATCAAAAAATTGGAGCGAAAGGATTTGGCGTTGAACCACTCCATGATTTCTTTGGGCAGTTGTACCATGAAGCTGAACGCTGCTTCCGAAATGTTGCCATTAAGTTGGCCAGAATGGGGCAATATTCATCCCTTTGCGCCGATTGATCAGGCCCAAGGCTATCAAGAAGTGCTTAAATCATTGGAAGAACAATTGAATGTCATCACCGGTTTTGCGGCTACTTCCCTGCAACCCAACTCAGGGGCACAGGGCGAATATGCCGGACTTATGGTGATTCGTGCCTATCACGAATCCCGAGGGGAAGGGCATCGAAACATTTGTTTGATTCCATCCTCGGCCCACGGAACCAATCCAGCGTCGGCCGTAATGGCAGGTATGCAAGTGGTGGTGACCAAAACCGATGAGAAAGGAAACATCGACATGGAGGATTTGGAAGAAAAAGCCAACAAATATGCCGATAATCTTGCTGCTTTGATGGTTACATACCCGTCCACTCATGGTGTTTTTGAGTCATCCATTAGGCAAATCACCAAACTCATCCACGACAATGGTGGACAAGTTTATATGGACGGTGCCAACATGAACGCTCAGGTTGGACTCACCAATCCAGCGACCATTGGGGCCGATGTATGTCACCTTAACCTGCACAAAACCTTTGCTATTCCTCACGGAGGTGGTGGCCCGGGCGTAGGTCCCATTTGTGTAGCCGAGCAGTTAAAGCCCTTTTTGCCCACCAATCCGGTGATCAAAACAGGAGGGGAAAAAGCGATTACAGCCATATCCGCCGCTCCTTGGGGAAGTTCCTTGGTATGCCTGATTTCTTACGGATACATCAAAATGTTGGGTAGTGAAGGACTTACCAAAGCAACAGAAGCCGCAATTTTGAATGCCAATTACATCAAAGACCGCCTAAAAGGTAAGTTTGATGTGCTCTATACGGGTGAGCGCGGACGTGCTGCCCACGAAATGATCATCGACTGTAGACCTTTTAAAGCGAATGGCATTGAAGTAACGGATATCGCCAAACGGCTTATCGATTATGGTTTCCATGCCCCTACGGTTTCTTTCCCAGTGGCCGGAACTATGATGATAGAACCGACCGAAAGCGAAAGTTTGGCCGAATTAGATCGTTTTTGTGATGCACTCTTGTCCATCCGAGCGGAAATTGACGAAGTTTCTGCCAACGAGACGGACAACGTACTCAAAAACGCACCGCATACCCTCGCCATGCTGACCAGCGACTCTTGGAGCCATCCTTATAGTCGCGAAAAGGCTGCTTTCCCGCTGCCTTATGTGGCCGAAAACAAATTTTGGCCGAGCATTAGAAGGACAGATGAAGCGTTTGGGGATCGTAATTTAATGTGCACTTGTGCACCCATTGAAGATTACGTAGAAGCGTAAAAACCATTATAAACCTTGATAAAAAGCCTTGATCTTAAAAATAGACCAAGGCTTTTTTCGTATCTAGCGAGATATGGGTTATCTTTTGGAGATTGTAAAATATACTATGCATGCATAGTAATTGATTGTAGCATACATTAACTTGTATTCATTAAACCTCAACAACTCATGAAAATCGGTATTACAGGCATTGGAAGTTATATTCCGTCCATCGTGACCAAGAATGAAGATTTCTTGCAGCATCAATTCATGGAGACGGATGGAACTGCATTTGAGCAACAGAACAATGTAATCATCGAAAAATTTCAAGCCATCACTGGAATCGCCAACCGTAGGTATGCCAAGCCCGAGCTAAAAACATCAGACCTCGGCTACTTGGCCGCTGAGGAAGCTATTTCCAACGCTGGAGTGGATAAGGAGGAGTTGGACTACATCATCTTCGCACACAACTTTGGCGACCTTACCCATGGTAAAATACAAGGAGACACCTTGCCCAGTTTGGCCACAAGGGTGAAACACTTATTGCGCATACAAAACCCAAAATGCGTAGCCTACGACCTTATTTTTGGTTGTCCCGGTTGGATAGAGGGGCTCATTCAGGCCAATGCTTTCATTAAAAGTGGCATGGCCAAGAAATGTTTGGTCATTGGAGGAGAAACCCTTTCGAGGGTGGTGGACCATCATGACAGGGATAGTATGATTTTTTCTGATGGCGCCGGTGCTGCCATCGTAGAGGCCAATCCGCCACACGGCGAAATCCTCTCACACGCATCGGTCACTTACGCCAACGAAGAAGCCTATTATCTGTATTTCGACAAATCCAATAGTCCAGAGGCCTGTGAAGACACGCGGTACATCAAAATGCAAGGCAGGAAAATTTACGAGTTTGCCTGTATTAACGTGCCCAAGGCCATGGCAGCTTGTTTGGACGATAGTGGAGTGAGTATCGATGAGGTAAAGAAAATTTTTATCCATCAAGCCAACGAAAAAATGGATGAGGCCATTATTAAAAGGTTCTACAAAATATATGGTAAGGAAATACCCGAAAACGTGATGCCCATGAGCATACAGGATTTGGGAAACAGTTCCGTAGCCACGGTTCCTACACTATTTGACCTGGTGTTGAAAGGCAAACTTCCGAACCATCATGTGGAAAAAGGAGACGTGGTCATCTTTGCGAGCGTTGGGGCTGGCATGAACGTAAATGCGATTGTTTACAGGTATTGAAATCCCGATTCAAGTGCTTAAACTGAACCAAATTGCCTTAACAGCATCGCACTAAACGCAAACTTAGTTGGGATTTGTTATTTGTTTTTTGGAATTTTAGCCCATGTACGAAAACAACTTTCCCAATAAGCGCTACAGACATACTTTAGCCTTTTTGAAAAAGCACATCGACCCCTCCGAAACCATTTTGGATTTAGGTGTTGAGAACCCCTTTTCAGAAATCATGAAATCCAACGGATACCAAGTAACCAACACCAAAGGTGAGGATTTGGATATCGATTTTAAAAAAGCCGCGAATTCGGATGCGGATGTGGTAACCGCCTTTGAAATTTTTGAGCATTTGGTCGCTCCCTTCAATATTTTGAAAGAGATAAAAGCCAACAAATTGGTCGCCAGTATTCCGATGCGTTTATGGTTTTCACAGGCCTATCGCAGTAAAACAGACCCTTGGGACCGGCATTACCATGAGTTTGAAGATTGGCAGTTTGATTGGCTTTTGGAAAAAGCGGGTTGGACGATTAAGGATTCCGCAAAATGGACCAATCCCACGAAAAAGTTGGGCTTTCGCCCCCTACTCCGTTATTTTACCAATCGATATTATATTGTGTACGCCGAGCGAAGCACAACCTAATTGGTGAGTTCCCGTTAAGCTTTTCAGATTTTAGCCCATGCGCATCAGTATTATCATCCCAGCCCACAACGAAGCAGCTTTCTTGGAGGAGTGCCTCGATTCCTTTGTGAATCAGACCTATCTGCCCAATGAATTAATTGTGGTGGACGATAATTCTTCCGATGCAACCTTTGCCATTGCACAGGACTATGCCAAAAGGCACGAATGGATAAAAGCCCTTCAACGCAAATCGACGGATGAGCACATTCCGGGCAAAAAGGTGGTGGATACCTTTAACTTTGGATTGAAACACGTTTCGGCCTATGACCTCATTGGCAAGTTTGATGCCGATATTGTACTTCCACCTAACTATTTTGAAAATATGGTGAACCAGTTTCAGGCCAATTGGAAACTAGGGATGTGTTCGGGATTATTATTCGTTCGAAATGGGGACCAATGGAAGTATGAGGACATTGCCAACAAAAACCATATCCGAGGCCCCATTAAACTGTATCACAAAGCCTGTTTCCAAAAGATTGGTGGTTTACGTCTAGGGGTGGGATGGGACACAGTCGATACACTTTTGGCCCGATTCCATGATTTTGATACCGTAACCCTGCCCGAACTCAAGGTGAAGCATCTGCGACCCACGGGCCATGGGTATAGCAGCAAAAACTATCAATCCAAAGGAGAAGCGATGTATCGGATGAGATATGGGCTTTTACTGACCAAAATTGCAGTCTTAAAAATGGCATGGCAGGCCAAGAGTCCCAAGTTATACCTCCAAGCGATATGGGGTTTTTTAAAGGCTTTGCTCCAGAGACAGGGAAAATATGTTTCCAAAAAAGAAGGCAAATTCATCAGAACATATCGTTGGAAAGGAATTTGGTCCAAAATCCAATAGTCAACCTCCGACTATAACCTGTTTATTCGTAGTTAATTACCTATTTAATCCATCGAATATTTTTACAGTGGTCATTAAATTCAACTACACGACCCCATTTTAGGGCTCATCCGTCAATTCAAAAGGCCCATCCGTCAATTCACTGCACATTTTATATTCAAACCATTGTATCTTTAAATCAGTATTCAGCATAACCCAAAAAAGTAGTTGTTCAATACATAGAACGCCTATATAGTTCTAAAAAAGGGTTATGCTATGAAATGGTTTCATCACTTTACAAAGGTCTTACCGTTCGCTTTAGTGCTTCTCGGTATAAACTGGTATTCCTATGCGCAAATACCGGGACAGAGTTATTTCCCAAATGGTAACAATTATATAGAATATATTTATGGAAATCATCCAGTAATTCTTTCCATCCCTCATGACGGTGATTTAAAACCGGATGAAATTCCAGATAGATCTTGTCCCAATTGTGTATATGGCAACGACACTGACACCCAAGAAATGGGAAGGGCAATGGCTCAAGCCTACTTTAACAAAACAGGGCATTACCCTTTTGTGGTCATCAATCGATTAGCTCGAATAAAGTTTGATGCCAACCGCAATAAGAATGAGGATGACAACGACAACAACCCTATCATTCAAGAAGCTTTTGACAATTACCACGCTTATATTGCGGATGCCAAGAACAAGATTATCCAAGACTTTGGCAGAGGTCTTTTTATCGACATCCATGGACATGCCCACGATATTGAAAGGGTTGAACTAGGTTATACCCTAACCGGACATGAACTTCGTCAAGCGGACGAGGTTTTGAACACTACTACCCTCATGAACCGAAACAGTATCAAAACCTTGGTTTATGAGAAAGTCGGTGAAATGACCCATGTACAGCTCATAAGGGGAGGACTAAGTTTAGGAAATTTGTTTCACGATAAAGGCTTCCCCACCGTACCAAGTGCTGCAGACCCCTTTCCGAAGGAAGATGAGCCTTATTTCAATGGTGGATATAATGTATGGATACATGGGTCACGATTAAATTCCGGAAATATTGATGCCATACAGATTGAAATCAATCAAGATGTGCGCTTTGATCCTGAAAGCAGTGCACTTTTTGTTGATGCCGTAGCCACGAGTCTCATAGAATACCTGAGTTTGCATTATGGATTTGGCGTTATAGATTTTGATGGAGATGGCGTCTTTTCAGACCAAGATTGTGATGATTTTAATGCCAGTATCAACCCCAATGCAGAAGAAATACCATACAACGGTATCGATGATGACTGTGATCCGACCACCCCTGACGATGACCTTGACGGTGACGACTTTAATAATGCCGAGGACTGTGACGACAACAATGCCAACATCAACCCGGATGCCGAAGAAATCCCATACAACGGTATCGATGATGACTGTGACCCTAGCACGCCGGATGATGACCTTGACGGTGACGACTTTAATAATGCCGAGGACTGTGACGACAGCAATGCCAACATCAACCCGGGTGCAGAAGAAATCCCATACAACGGTATCGACGATGACTGTGACCCCACCACTCCTGATGATGACCTTGACGGTGACGACTTTAATAATGCCGAGGACTGTGACGACAACAATGCCAACATCAACCCGGGTGCAGAAGAAATCCCATACAACGGTATCGACGATGACTGTGACCCCACCACTCCTGACGATGACCTTGACGGTGACGACTTTGATACTGCCGAGGACTGTGACGACAGCAATGCCAACATCAACCCGGGTGCAGAAGAAATCCCATACAACGGCATTGACGATGACTGTGACCCCACCACTCCTGATGATGACCTTGACGGTGACAACTTTGATACTGCCGAGGACTGTGATGACAGCAACGCTAACATCAACCCAGATGCCGAAGAAATCCCATACAACGGTATCGATGATGATTGTGACCCGACCACTCCTGACGATGACCTTGACGGTGACAACTTTAATAATGCCGTGGACTGTGACGACAACAATGCCAACATCAACCCGGATGCCGAAGAAATCCCATACAACGGCATCGACGATGACTGTGACCCCACCACTCCTGATGATGACCTTGACGGTGACAACTTTGATAATGCCGAGGACTGTGATGACAACAACGCCAACATCAACCCAGACGTAGATGAGATTCCATACAACGATATTGATGATGACTGCAATCCGACCACGCTTGACGATGACCTAGACGGAGATGGGTTCAACAATGTGGATGACTGTGATGACAACAACGCTAACATCAACCCGGGTGCAGAAGAAATCCCATACAACGGCATTGACGATGATTGCGACCCCGTCACTTTGGATGACGATTTGGATGAGGATGGATTTAACCTAGTTGATGATTGCAACGATAATGACGCAAATAGCAACCCCGATGCAAATGAAATTCCTTACAACGGCATCGATGATGATTGTGACCCCGATACTCCAGATGATGACCTCGATGGCGATGGATTCAATAATGTAGAGGATTGTGACGACAACGATGCTAGCGTTCATCCCAACGCCGAAGAGGTTCCTTACAACGGCCTTGACGATGATTGCGACCCCGCCACTTTGGATGATGATTTGGATGGGGATGGATTCAACAATGCGGAGGACTGCGATGACAACAACGCCAACATCAATCCAAATGCAGAAGAAATCTTCGACAATGATGTGGACGAAAATTGTGATGGCTTGATTGAGGTTACCCCAACAAAACCTGAAACATCTGTATCAGCAGGAAACGCTAAAGACTACCTATACATTTATCCCAACCCCGCAAATGATTTCATTTATATTGAAAAGTGGGACAAATATCAATTCCTGGTCGAAATCTATGATGTCAACAAAAGACTTGTATTGCGCAAGTTTAACACGAATCAACTAAATATCCAGTCACTTGCCAATGGCATCTACTTCCTCATCTATTATGATGAAATGGGCGAAAGAATTGTCAAAAAATTGATCGTGGATAGAAAATAATGGATTGCTTTACCGTTTTTAGTCAAATTTCAACACCTCGCCAATAGGTTGCCCAGTTGTACCATTTGGGAAAGCGATTCCCAATAAAGTGGCAATGGTAGGGGCTATATCGGAAATCTCCGTGCGGTTTACCGTACTTCCCTGTTGAATGCCTTTCCCATATAATAAAAGGGGGACATGGGTATCATAAATCTGTGGAGAACCATGGGTAGAACCTGTTCGGCTATAAGAGATAAAGCCTACATTGGGCACCAAGAGCACATCCCCGGAACGTTTTTGGTTATACCCATTTTGCAAAATGTATGGAATCCCCTTGGTATACTCATTCTCCCACATTTGATGTGCTGTATATACCTGGGCAATTCCCTCATAAGAAAGTAATTCTTTGGCGATGGCCTCTTGAGCATCATCCAGATCGATATCCAAATTGGCCAGAATGGTATGGTCCAAAAACAGTTGATAATTGGATAGATCTCTCACCACATCGGTAGTCCCATAAGTGTATTGAAGAAATGTATTGAACTTTTCACGCATGCCCCCCATATCCAAATATCCGGCGGGAATCTTTGCATCCATCAAAAAAGAGGGTACGTGAATCGCCGCGTGATCGGCGGTCAGGAAAACGGTGTATTCACCTTTGCCCACTTTTTCGTCCAAAGTGGATAAAATTCTTTCCAAATCTTGATCTAGTCTAATGTAGGTATCTTCGATTTCTTTAGAATTCACTCCAAAAAAGTGACCTACGTAATCCGTGCTTGAAAAACTGATGGCCAAGAAATCGGTAATGGTATCGGAACCCAAATCCTCTCCTTCCAAAGCGGCCAAGGCAAAATCGGCCGTGATGCTATTTCCATAGGGGCTTCTCCTGATCAAATCGAACTGACCGTTTTGGTCCCAAATGGCAGGCAAATCATGTGGAAAGGCATTACTAGTTTCACCCTTCTGCAATCCTTCATAATTGTTGGCATCCAGTCCACTTTCAACATAAGTTTCAATCGGTTTTAGGGTAGTCCAAGGCTTTTTGTATGCCTCAACCTTATCGGAAGCGTTAAAATCGGCTACCCATTGTGGCAATTCATCCATATAATAGGAACTGGTGATCCAATTTCCAGTTTCACCTCCTTCAAACCAATAGGCCGCATTGGCGGTATGTCCTGCAGGCAGTATGGCCCCTCTATCCTTTAAGGCAACACCGATTACCTTCCCACGCATTTGGGTATGTAACCGCAATTGATCGGTAATGGTGGTGGTTAACATTCGGTGTGGCGACATTTTTCCCAAATCCGAAGTAGTACCCACAGATTCATAGGCATCATCGCCTGCACAATAGACGTCTTTTCCCAATTCCTTGTCGAACCAATCGTTACCGATAATACCGTGTACCGCAGGGGTTGTTCCCGTGTAAACAGAGGTATGTCCTGGCCCCGTACTGGTAGGTGCATAGTTAAAATGGTTGTTTTTACAATTGAAACCTTCGTTTACCAATCGTTTAAAACCGCCCTCCCCATATTGATTCCAAAAACGGGTAAGATAATCGTAGCGCATTTGGTCCACCACAATACCGACCACCAATTTAGGCTGATGCGCAATTGGAGCAGGTTGCGGTTCTGGGGCAGTATTTTTTCTTCGTTGGCCATAGGTTAGACTGATCATGCTCAAAGCCAAAACGGAAAGGATAAGGTTGGTCGTTCTCATAAAAGGATTTATTCAAATAAGGACAAAACTATTGATTTCTGCCGTTTAAAAATTTAAATGAAGGTTAAATGCTCCACAATATTCTTATTTTTATCACCTCAAGTCCATTAAACGCATGAAATACCTAGCAGCGATTGGAAAATACTTCATCATGGTTTGGGAAGTATTTAAAAAACCTACCAAGTGGCGCATCATGAAGACCTTGATCCTCAAGGAAATTGATGAGTTGATTTTTGGGGCCATGGGCATCATCATCTTCATCTCCTTTTTTATTGGAGGTGTTGTTACCATACAGACCGCTCTCAACCTGAACAATCCCCTACTCCCAAAAAGTTTGATAGGATTTGCGACCAGGCAATCGGTTATTTTGGAATTTGCGCCGACCTTTACCTCCATCATCATGGCCGGTAAAGTGGGCTCCTACATCACCTCTAGTATTGGAACCATGCGGGTTACCGAACAGATTGACGCCCTAGAGGTTATGGGCATCAACTCACTGAACTACCTTGTTTTTCCAAAAATTATTGCCACGATGATGTACCCCTTCGCAGTTGCCATTTCCATGTTTGTGGGCATTTTGGGTGGATGGGTCGCCGCAGTATTTGGTGGTTTTGCACCAAGTGGGGATTTTATACAGGGACTACAAATGGATTTTGATTCGTACCACGTGACCTATGCATTCATCAAATCGGTGGTATTTGCCTTTGTGATAGCAACGGTACCCTCCTACCATGGATTTTACATGACAGGCGGTGCACTTGAGGTCGGAAAAGCCAGTACCACCTCCTTTGTATGGACCAGTGTGGTGATCATTATAGCGAATTATGTACTAACGCAATTGTTGCTGGGCTAATGATACAGGTAGAAAACATACACAAATCCTTCGGGGACAACCACGTATTAAAAGGTATTTCCACAGAGTTCGAAAAAGGGAAGACCAACTTGATCATTGGACAGAGTGGATCGGGTAAAACCGTTTTTATCAAATGTCTGCTTGGCCTTTTTGAACCCGATGAAGGCAATATTTACTACAACGGCAATTGCTATTCCGAACTTTCCATAAAGGAACGAAGAAATTTGAGGCAAGAAATGGGCATGGTTTTCCAAGGCAGTGCCCTTTTTGATTCCATGACGGTGGAAGGCAACGTGATGTTCCCTTTGGATATGTTCACCAATCAATCACAGTCCGAAAAACAAGATCGTGTGGATTTTGTGCTGAAACGGGTCAATCTGGTTGATGCCCATAAACGATATCCTGCGGAAATTTCCGGGGGAATGCAAAAAAGGGTGGCCATAGCCCGCGCCATTGTAATGAACCCCAAATACCTGTTCTGCGATGAGCCCAATTCTGGACTTGACCCCAAAACGGCCATGTTGATTGATAACCTTATCCAAGAAATCACCCAAGAATACGACATCACTACCGTAATCAACACCCACGATATGAACTCTGTGATGGAGATTGGGGAAAAGATTATTTTCCTAAAAAATGGCCTTAAGGAATGGGAAGGGACCAATAAGGAAATTTTCAAAACGGATAATGAGGCCGTGACCAACTTTGTTTACTCTTCCGAGCTGTTTAAAAAGGTACGGCAGATGTACATTGAAGAGCGTAACTAGTTTGAAGGTATCAAAACAAATCAGTTGGCCTCTTTGATGACCAAGGTACTATCCTGCAAACGAAGTTTTAGCCAAGCTAACATCTTTTTAGTGTCGGCCTGCTTTTGGGAAGCACTGACGCCGTTCTTCCAATCCACTTCAAAAACCGGAATGGTATCCACCTTTTTGAAATCGGTACGTAGCTGGTAGGAAAATCCCAAGGACTCAATATTTTGATAGTTGGCCTTGGCCTCCGCGCTAATATTCTGAAATGGAATCTGTTTGCCCGTGTTCTTGGTCAAACTGGCCAATTCTTCTTCCAATAACCTGATCTGTTCATCCTTGTTCAAGAGTTCGGCCTTGTTCTTTTCGTACAGTTCGCTCACATAGTTGAACTTCTCCTCAGAATCGTCCTTCCCCCCTTGAATAATGTGCAACTCCGCATCCTTGAGCCTATTGTACTGGTTTTTTTGTGTGCGCCAAGTGTTGACGACATTCTCCGGAACGGCCTCATCCCCCATAAATACCACTTCGATCAACGAAGTTCCATCATCCACATATTCCAATTTGGTGAGATTGTCCACATACCTTCCAGCACCCTCAAATTGATAGATTTCCACGGTTTCCTGTAAAAAACTTTGGGCCTGTTTCATAAAAAGGGATTCTTGGAACACATTATAGAAAGTGAACCCAGCGGGAATCATCACCAAAATTCCGGTAATGGAAGCTAAACGTGCGATGAGTCTTCTTCGCTGCGAATTGGCATAGCGCACCATTGGAAATCGCAAAAACTTGATGACCAAAAAAGTGGCCAAACCTATAAATATGGTGTTGATGATAAACAGGTACATCGCCCCTGCAGCATACCATGGCTTCCCAATGGCTAATCCAAAACCGACCGTACAGAGTGGAGGCATCAGGGCAGTAGCAATGGCCACACCGAAAATAACACTGGCGATGGTCCCTTTTTTGGCACGTGCAATTACCAAGGCAAGTCCACCGAAAAATGCTATGAGCACATCCCGAATATCGGGCTTGGTACGGGCGAGCAACTCGGAGGATTCATCCCTTAAAGGAAAAAGGTAGAAAAACAAAAATGCGGTGATGACACTCAAGGTGACCATAACCGTGAAGTTTTTAAGCGATCGTCGCAACGTATCGATGTCATTGATGGCCAACGACATGCCCATCCCCAAAATGGGACCCATCAAAGGGGAGATAAGCATCGCTCCAATTACCACTGCGGTAGAGTTGGCATTCAACCCAATGGATGCAATAAAAATGGAACACACCAAAATCCAAGAGGTATGCCCTTTAAAAGGGATATCCGCTATAATGGATTCCTTGGTCGCTGCCGCATCCGTATTGGAGCGAATTTCCAATAAATCGGAGAGGAACTTGCGTACACTCCCCAACAGTCCCTTAAAATCCTTTTTCACCTCATCCCCGCTATCCTGACCGGGAGAAGTGTCCATTTGTTTTTGATCTTCACTCATGTATTATGCAAACTGGTCCCCAAACGAATCCTTTACTTGGTTCAATACTTTTTTAATGTCCTGTTGTTTATCCTTCGGATAAATCAAAAGTACGTCTTCTTTATCCACAATGATGTAATCTTCCAGACCATCCACTACGACCACTTTGTCCTTTGGCGTGCGGATCATGTTGCCCTTTGCGTCTTCCAAAAGTACTTTGGCATTCACAACTGCATTGTCATTTGGGTCCTTATCCAACTTATCGTACAGTGCACCCCAAGTCCCCAAATCGTTCCAATCAAATGTTGCTGGCAACGTATAAATGGATTTGGATTGTTCCAAGATAGCGTAATCAATAGAGATGTTTTCCGCCTTGGCATAGTTTTCTTTAATAAAGGCCGTCTCCTTATCTGTGTTATAAACAGGGATTCCTTTTTCAAACAATGTATATTGACTTGGCTGATACTGTTTGAAAGCATTTACGATGGTCTCCACACTCCACATGAAGATACCTGCATTCCACAAAAAGTTCCCCTGTGCCAAGAATTCCTTTGCAGTTTCATAATCTGGTTTTTCACGGAACTGAGACACCTTTTTCAGGTTGTCGTCACTTCCTTTTTCAAATTCGATGTAGCCAAAGCCGGTATTGGGGAAGGTTGGCTGTATGCCCAAGGTGCAAAGGGCTTCTTCCTGTTGACACTTATCAAAACAGGCAATCACATCGTTTTCAAAAGCCGCCTCATCCTCAACCCAATGGTCACTGGGCGCCACGATCATAACGGCATTAGGATTCATTTTCTGAATCTTGAGTGATGCATACAAGATGCAGGGTGCGGTATTGCGCATGGCAGGTTCCAACACCACTTGATCCTGTTTCACCATAGGCAATTGTTCCAATACCAAATCGTTGTAGCGTTCATTGGTGAGGATTAAAATGTTTTCTGTTGGAATAAATCGGTTCAAACGATCAAAGGTCTTTTGGATCAAGGTTTTTCCCGTTCCCAACATATCGTGAAACTGCTTAGGATTGGCGGATGTACTCACGGGCCAAAACCGCGAACCTACTCCCCCGGCCATCAATACGGCGTAATAATTCTTGTTCATTTGTATATGTTCTTCCATTCCTGCGCAGGCAGGAATCTTTTTTGATGTTTCACTACGAACGGTTCATTCAACCAATTCCACTTCGGCATTCGGTTGAAACAAATATACTCTGCCGGTGGACAATTCCACGCATTCGTATCGCTTTACTTTTTTGTTCCCTTTTTTGAACAACCTGCCATTATACAACCTAAAAACACTTCCTGTTGGCAACTCATATACATAATGATGTTCCCGTTCCTGCTCATCAAAAGCTTTTAATGCAATCGAGAGCCTTGCATCCGTGCTACTGCTCGCCTTTGGGTTTTTAAAATGGTTCGCTATGATGGGCAACAATTGTGACGGAAATACTTCTGGTCGAATAAAGGGCACCATTAAATGCTGAAAGGTACGCTTCCACTCCATTCCGTGCGGTTTTATTCGACGACCATAACTTTCAAAGGCTACCAAATGCGCGATTTCGTGGACGAGCGTAATCAAGAATCGATATTTGTTGAGTGAAGCATTAACGGTAATTAGGTGCAGTCCGTTGGGCAATCTGCGGTAATCCCCGTGCCGTGTAACCCGATGATTCACAATTTTCAAGTGCACCCCATGGGTTTTGATCAATTCAAAACAAGGAGTCACTGCAAGCTCTGGAAGATATTTTTGAAGGATGTCGTTCACTAGAACAAAGATATAGTTTATCGATATATCTTTCTTTTGGTCCCTACGGCGTACTATTGCTTACCTGCAGCAACTTGCCATTGTAGAGCTTTTGCCCTGTCAATGCGAAATCCTTGATGTAGGTCGCCATTTCCAAGGCGGTTACAGGGGCTTTGTACCCCGGAAAGGCTTCCTCCAACATTTCAGTTTGTACCGCACCCAAGGCCAATACATTAAAACTGGGTCCCGTTTCTTTATATTCTTCGGCCAAAAGTTCGTTAAGCGTAATCACCGCTCCTTTACTGGAACTGTAAGCGGATAGTCCCGGAAACTTCATGCTGCCCTGCACGCCACCCATAGAGCTTACCGTTACCACATGTCCTTCTTGTCCCATCATAGGCAAAACGGCTCTTGTCATTTCGGCCACGCCAAAGACATTTACTTTGTAAACCCTTTCAAATTCCTCAGCAGTCGTTTCAGAAAATGGCTTGTTCAACAAGCTGCCTGCATTGTTGATGAGTACGTCCACCACATGCCAATCTTCCAAAAAGTCCAATAGCTTTTGATAGTCCTTTGGATTGCCCAAATCAAACGGAAAGGAGTCCACATTGGGTAAATTGAGCTTCTTTATCGGTGCATCATTGCGGGACAAGGCCAACACCTGATGTCCTTCCCGCGCAAAAAGTTTCACCAGTTCAAATCCTATTCCCCTACTCGTTCCTGTTATTATGATATTGGCCATATGTTATTGTATTTATCATTCCCGAGAAATCGGGAATCTGTAAAACCCTTCACACCTTACCTGTTCTGCCCATACATCCGCCAGACGCTCGATGCGATATTTTGAACTTAGTTTAACTTAATTTCTTGATTGGCTGCATTGGCTATTTTTTCTATGACCGGAATGGTTTTGTTCACCACAGTAGACATGTGCTCAAAATCCATTAACCCCGCTTCATCCCCCGGTTTGTGGTAATACGCGAAATTGGTAAAATCAAACGTACAGAAGGTATGCGAAGGCACACCAAACTCTTGATGAAATGGGTAATTATCCGACCGTTGATACAGATTGAACTCTTTTGCTGTTGGTAAAAACCCGACCAAGTTCTCTCCCGCATACTCATTACTCACCTCTGCCAAATTGGACATTTCATATCCTGTGATGTACATTAAATAATCTTTGTCCTGCATGGGCACCCCTGTCATTTCAAAATTGAGCATGGTGTAGAGACTCAACCCCTCTTCTTTCAGCTTCTTGGCCAAATGCTTTGATCCCAACAAGCCTTTTTCTTCAGCACTGAACAGGGCAAAAATCAGGCTGCGTTTATTGGTTTTCTGTGTCCCAAAATAACGGGCCATTTCCAAAACACTAATGGTTCCCGAGGCATTGTCATTGGCCCCATTGGCAATGGCATCACCATTTTCAGGATTTACAACTCCAATATGGTCATAGTGCGCACCAATCAGAATAAATTCATCTTTTAACTCCGGATCATTACCCTCTATCACACCCACTAGATTATAAGATGGCTTTTGAAAATTGGAAAGGGTATCCCTGTAACTTTCAAAATAAGGTGCAAGTCCGTACGACTTGAAGTAATTCTCGATATAAACAGCTGCCATTTCAATGCCTTCAGTTCCCGCTTCCCTACCCTTAAGGTCGTTGCTTGCCAAGTAGTTCATCATTTCACCGATTCGGTCAGCAGTCGTTGGAGCGAAAGGGGTTTGGGTCATTTGACCAGAACCGCAACTTACCATGATCAGTGCGGCAAAAATAGAATACAATAGTTTCATTCCTGTTGTTTTTTGAATGTTCTAAAGATAAAAAAAGCATCCCGAAAAGGATGCTTTCTATGTATAAGTTATGGAATGTCTATGCCAACATGGTCACTGGATTTTCCAAGTATGCCCTCAAAGTTTGAAGGAACTGGGCTCCAGTAGCACCATCAACGGTTCTGTGGTCACAGGCCAAAGTAACTTTCATGGTACTTCCCACTACGATTTCACCATTTTTGACAACGGGTTTCTCCACAATCGCTCCTACGGATAAAATGGCCGAGTTGGGCTGATTGATAATGGAAGTGAACTCCTGAATACCGAACATACCCAAATTGGAAACGGTAAAGGTGCTGCCTTCCATTTCTTCCGGTTTGATTTTTTTGCTTCTGGCCCTTCCTGCCAAGTCTTTAACTGCACTGCCCAATTGGCTCAATGTCATTTGGTCCGCAAATTTGATTACGGGAACCACCAAACCTTCATCTACAGCAACAGCTACGCCCATGTGGACGTGATGCTTGTAAATGGTGGTATCCCCGTTCCAGGTGGTATTTACCTGAGGGTGTTTTTTGAGGGCCATGGCACACGCTTTCAACACCATATCGTTGAACGAAACTTTGGTATCCGGCAAATTATTGATTTGCGCACGGGAGGCTTTTGCATTGTCCATGTCCACCTCGATGGTAAGATAGTAATGTGGCGCTGTAAATTTGGACTCGCCCAAACGCTTGGCTATCACCTTGCGCATGGTGGAGTTTTTCACTTCTTCCACACTTTCCTCTCCCACAGGCAAGTTCACTGGAGCTACCGGCGCAGCAGCTTCTGCAGCTTTATCGGATGTAGCTGGTGCGGCTGGCTGTGCCGAAGGCTTGAAGTTTTCAATGTCTTTTTTGACAATTCTACCATTATCGCCCGTACCTTTTACATCGGCCAGGTTGATGCCTTTCTCATCGGCAATCTTTTTGGCCAATGGTGAGGCAAATATGCGCTGACCGTCCTGTGTGGTAGTTGTCGTTGCTTCTTTTTGGGAAGTATCTTCAGTTGTTGATGCTTCTTCTTCCTTGGAAGCCTCTTTTTTAGGCTTGCTCTTGGAACCACCGGATGATTGAGCTTTCAGCACTGCATCCACATCGGTTCCTTCTGGGCCAATTATGGCCAAAAGTGAATCGACCGGAGCTCCTTCGCCCTCTTGGATTCCGATGTGCAACAAGGTTCCTGCGTAGAAGGATTCGAACTCCATGGTTGCCTTGTCCGTTTCGATTTCGGCCAAAATATCGCCTTCTTCGACTTTGTCCCCTACATTTTTTAACCAGCTGGCCACGGTTCCTTCTTCCATGGTATCGCTCAAACGGGGCATGGTCACGATTTCAACTCCATCAGGAATCTCGGCCGCCTCGTTGCTATCGTCGTCAGCTGAACTCTCCTCTGCTTCAGGCTCGGTATCCTTTTCTTCTTCGGATGCGCTTGAACCACCCTCTGCACTACCGTTCAACAGACCGGAGATATCTTCTCCTTCTTCTCCAATTATGGCCAAAAGTGAATCAACCGGGGCTCCTTCTCCTTCCTGTATTCCGATATGGAGTAATGTTCCTTGATGGAAAGATTCAAATTCCATGGTAGCCTTATCGGTCTCGATTTCGGCCAAAATATCCCCTTCTTCGACTTTGTCCCCTACGTTCTTGAGCCATTTTGCCACGGTTCCTTCTTCCATGGTATCGCTCAATCTAGGCATGTTGATTACTTCTGCCATCTAATTATAATTTATGTTGTAAAAATGGATAGTCCTCTTGCTCGTAAACCGTGTCGTACAATTGCTCCAATGGAGGGAAGTCCGACTCTTCGGCAAATTTCTCGCACTCTTTCACCAAATCCTTCACCTTCTTGTCAATCTTCTTAAGGTCGTCTTCGGTGGCATAACCTTTCTCAAGGATGACGTCTTTTACCTGAGTGATTGGATCTATCTTTTTATACTCTTCTACTTCTTCTTTTGTTCTGTAATGCTGCGCATCCGACATGGAGTGACCACGATACCTGTAGGTTTTCATCTCCAAGAAAGTGGGCCCGCCTCCTGTTCTGGCACGCTCAATGGCTTTGTCCATTTCTTTCGCTACGATGGCAGGATCCATTCCATCCACAGGGCCACATGGCATCTCATAACCAAGACCCAATTTCCAGATATCGGTGGAGTGTGATGTACGCGCTACTGAAGTTCCCATGGCATAACCATTGTTCTCACATACAAAGACCACAGGCAATTGCCACAACATGGCCAGGTTGAAGGCCTCGTGCAGGGAACCCTGTCTAACGGCCCCATCACCCATATAACAAAGGGTCACGGAGTCTCTTTTAAAATATTTGTCTGCAAATGCCAAACCAGCACCTAGAGGAATTTGCCCCCCTACGATACCATGTCCACCATAAAAGCGGTGTTCTTTGGAGAATATGTGCATGGAGCCTCCCATTCCTTTGGAAGTCCCTGTTACCTTTCCGTAAAGTTCCGCCATTACCTTTCTTGGGTCCACTCCCATACCTATCGGCTGAACGTGGTTTCGGTAAGCGGTGATCATGCGGTCCTTTTCAAGGTCCATGGCATGAAGCGCACCTGCCAAAACGGCTTCCTGACCATTGTACAGGTGAAGAAACCCTCTTACTTTTTGTTGAATATACACAGCGGCAAGTTTATCCTCGAATTTCCTCCAGAAAAACATGTCCTCATACCATTTAAGGTAAACTTCTTTGGTGATTTTTTTCATCTACAGTAGTATTAAATGAATTTCCCCTGTGGTCGGGGACAGCAAAAATACATATATATCTGTTTTGGAAAAAGATTTGAATTAAGAATCATTCAAAAATGAGCCATCGAAGACCAAGGGCAGTATATCGCCCATGGAGCTACATTTGTAAATGGGGCCTTTTTCCGAGCCCATAATGAGGGATATGGGCGACTGTTGCCTCTGCTCGTATTCGACAATGGATTGCCTACAGTTGCCACAAGGCGCAGCCGGAATCGCATCCACTTTCAGCGAGGGCAAGGTACTGATGGCTATTGCAGTGATTGGAACTCCTGGATATCTGGCGCCTGCCTGAAAAACCGCTACCCTTTCTGCACAAAGTCCCGAAGGATAGGAAGCATTTTCCTGATTGTTGCCGATAACGACTTCGCCATTTTCCAAAAGTACTGCCGCGCCAACCTTGAACTTGGAATAGGGTGCGTAGGCGTCGGAGCGGGCCTTCATGGCTTCCTTTAACAATTTTTGGTCGTTTTGTGACAAGTCTGATAGCGTATCGAAGATGAGCAGATCAAAAGCAATTTTCTTTTTTTTCATGTACTGTCGCGTGTATTCCAAAAATAAGAAAACCTGTCCGAGGACAGGTTTTTTTGTGTTATGTATTTTGCTATGCTTTTAGTCGTTGTAAAACTCCTCACCGATATCGAACCTAAGCGAGAATCGCAAGGTGTTTTCCAATGGGTTTCTAACTTGTGAGGTGGAGAAGAGATAGGAAAGGTCGATTTGTGCTGTTTTGTACTTAAATCCGGCCCCAAGCGTAAAGAATTTTCTTGAACCTTTTTCCTCGCTCTCGTTAAAATAACCACTACGCAACATAAAAGCTTCCCTAAAGCGGTACTCAGCTCCCAGAGCCCATGTTACTTCCTTCAACTCTTCGCTGAATCCACCGGGTGCGTCCCCAAACGACTCAAAGATTCCACTAAAGAATCCGATTTGTTGGTATTCATCATTGTCCTCAACGGTAATTTGTCCGTCACCATTGAAATCCCTTGGCGTAGGCACCAATAGTTTGTTAAACTCCGTGTTGATGGCCAATATATTGTCTTGATCGAAAATAAAATCGAATCCGCCTCCAAATTTAAGGTTGGTGGGCAAAAAGTTCTCTTGTCCGCCCTCATCGTATTGGATGGAACCACCCAAATTGGAAATATTGAAACCTGCTCTCCAACGGCCATCAAAGTTTTGATATGCGATTTCTGGGGAACGGTAAAAACCGGCTACATCAACCGCAAAAGAATTGGCAGCTTGCGAGTCTTGCGTACCATCTTGAAATCTTAAGTTAGAACTGATAAAACGTCCTGCAACGGCCATGGAAAAGGATTGGCTCAATTTTAGGGCGTACGAACCGTCCAACGCAAATTCGTTGGGCTTAACAATGGTCGCTGTTTGGTCAAAGGTTTGTCGTAGTTCGATTTCACCCAAACCAAAATAGCGCAAACCAAAGGCAAATGCGCTTCGATCGTTCAATTTGTTGTAAAAGTTGGCGTTCAACAAGGAAACATCGTTCACGATACTTTCCAAATACGGGGTATAACTGGCCCCGATTCCCATTTTACGGTCAGCGAATGCATATTTGGCAGGGTTCCATTGTTGGGAATACACATCGAAAGAAGTGGCCACACCCATTTCGCCCATACCAGAGGCCCGTGCATCGGCCGCAATGGTCAAAAATGGAACAGCTGTGGTGATTGCCCTTTCTTGTTGAGCGTTTATCCAGGGGGCGCTGGTAAGCAACACTGCCAATAAGAGTAACTTCTTCATTGTAAGTATTTAGCGTTTAGTAAAGTTCATGATCCAAAACGACCGAATTGGATATATTGTTATGTAAACGTTGTTTTCCATAAATTCTTGTAGTGAAGCACACATTTTTTAAATCTCCCGATAAGTTTCCATTAAAACATAGGTATAACACAGGACAAGTTATAGAAAAGCTAAGATGACTATACTAATTGACACCAAACACCGTTACAATGATGTGGCATGTTCAGAAATAAAGCATGTCCAGAAATATTTGATGTGCACAAAATATAATGGTAAAAACATCGTTCTAATGCCATCAAAGGTTTAAAAAATCAAAACAAGACTAAATTACCTGAAGTGAAAAGCACAGGTTTTAAAGTACTTAAGCCCAAATTATGAAAAAACACTTAATCAAAGTTGTACTTTCTTGCGCCGTAGTAATGGGAGGTTTTTCCAGTTGTAAAAACTCTTCTTCATCCAAGAATGTTTCCAGAGCCACTGGATGGAAAATCAATGCCAAAGAAGGCGGATTTCAATACAATTCTGACTTCAAGGAGCAAGAAACACCTCCAGGAACCGTATTTGTAGAGGGTGGAACTTTTACCAAAGGTAAAGTCCAGGATGACGTGATGCACGATTGGAACAATACGCCAACGCAACAGCACGTGCAGTCGTTTTATATGGACGAAACCGAGGTAACCAACGTGATGTACTTAGAATATTTGGATTATTTGAAAGAGGTTTATCCTCCGGACAACCCAACATATGCCAACATCTATCAAGGTGCTCTACCTGATACCTTGGTCTGGAGAAACCGATTGGGCTTTAACGAAACCATGACCAATAACTACCTAAGGCACCCTGCCTATGCGGAATATCCTGTAGTGGGCGTAAACTGGGTTCAAGCGACCCAATATGCCGAATGGAGAACCGATAGGGTAAACGAGGTGATGTTGGAAAGGGAAGGATACCTTGCCGAAGATGCCAAATACAAAGTGTTGAACGGCGAAGTCAATGGCACCTTTAGTACAGAGGCTTACCTGAACAATCCAGAATCTGTTTATGGCGGTCAAATAGATTCCTTGCAAGGAAAACAAAAAAGAGATTCCATCAACACCTTTGCCAAAAGAAGCAGCGGTGTGATCATGCCAGAATATAGACTTCCTACGGAAACAGAATGGGAATATGCCGCTCAAGCACTTGTGGGAACAAGGGAATACAACAACTATAGAGGTAGAAAAAAATATCCTTGGGAAGGTGACTACACCCGTAATGGACAACGCGTAGGCCGTGGAGACCAATTGGCCAACTTTAAACAAGGAAAAGGGGATTACGGCGGTATCGCAGGCTGGTCCGATGACGGCGCCGACATTACTGCCCAAGTAAAATCATACAAACCCAACGATTTTGGCCTATACGACATGGCCGGAAACGTAAACGAGTGGGTGGCCGACGTATACCGTCCTATTGTGGATGACGAAATCAGCGATTTCAACTATTACCGTGGTAACGTCTTCATGAAAAAAGCTATCGGTGAAGATGGAAAAGTAGAAATCTTGGAAGACAAAATTGTTTACGATACACTGCCCAACGGTAAAATTGTCGCCATCAACCTTCCCGGAGAAATCAAGGAAGTACCGGTAACTGAGGAGGAAACTTACTTGAGAACCAATTTCGATAAGAGCGATAACCGTGGATTTAGGGATGGTGACCCAGGTTCCTCCAGATTCTTTAGCCGTTTTGCGGATGAGGACGACAACCAAAGAATGTATGATGCCCCTAAACATAAAGTAGAGCGTAATGAAGATGGTGAATTGGTTCGTCAATATGATGAATCCAACTATAGAACTTCTCTGATCAACAACGAGGTTCGCGTGTACAAAGGTGGTTCTTGGAGAGACAGGGCATACTGGTTAGATCCTGCACAACGTAGATATTTGCCACAGTATATGGCAACCGACGATATTGGCTTTAGATGTGCTATGTCAAGAGTGGGATCAAAATCAAGATCCAACAAAACAGTACGTCATAAGAAGGCAAGATAAATTATGAGATCATTTTAAAAGCCCCGGCCCAAAAGGTCGGGGCTTTTTTTTATCTTCGATTTATGACATTGGAAGAGTTGCACGCTCTATTTTTGGAGCATCCCACAATTTGTACGGACACCCGGAAAATCACCGAAAACTGTCTGTTTTTTGCCTTAAAAGGCCCAAATTTTAACGGTAACGCCTTTGCGCAGGAAGCTCTTAAAAAGGGAGCCGCTTACGCTGTCGTTGATGAAGAATCCTTCGCCGGTGACCGATGCATCGTTTTTGATGATGTGCTGAACACATTGCAGCAACTGGCCCAATTCCACAGGAAACAGTCCAAGGCGAAGATTTTATCCTTGACGGGCAGTAATGGGAAGACCACTACCAAGGAGCTTATCAATGCCGTGCTCTCCAAAAAATACAGAACTGTTGCCACCAAAGGCAACCTCAACAATCACATTGGGGTTCCCTTGACCTTGCTTTCCATTCAAAACGAAACCGAAATCGCCATTGTGGAAATGGGGGCCAATCACCAAGGAGAAATCGAACTATTGAGCAGTATCGCACAGCCCGATTTTGGGTATATTACCAATTTTGGCAAGGCCCATCTTGAAGGTTTTGGCGGTGTGGAAGGGGTGATTCGGGGAAAAAGCGAGCTTTACGCCCATTTAATGGCCGACAATAATTTCATTTTTCTCAATGCCGACGACCCCATCCAGAAAGAAAAACTACAACACTACACCAAAAAAATTGGTTTCAGTACCAGCGACCCCACCTATTACAACATACAATACCTCGGCGCAAACCCCTACGTATCCATCCAAGTAGAGGGCATGCCCATACAGACCCAACTCATCGGCAAGTATAATTTCACCAATTGCTGTGCCGCCATTCTGATCGGAAAATATTTCAATGTTCCCTTGGAGGACATCAAGCAGGCCTTGGAAGAATACACGCCACAGAACAATCGGTCACAAATCCTATCAAAAAACGGTTACGATATTGTCCTGGATGCCTATAACGCCAATCCCACAAGCATGAAAGCTGCTTTGGAGAATTTTGTGTTGATGGCCGCGGACAAAAAAGCCCTTATTTTGGGGGACATGTTCGAATTGGGCAATACCGCGAAGGAAGAACATCAGACGATTGCGGATATGGTAGAGAAGTTCCAGTTTGATCAAGCGTATTTGGTGGGCGAAAATTTTCATGCCACCGAAACATCACTGCCCACATTCCCGTCTTTTGATGATCTAAAAAAGTATCTACAAAGAAATCCTTTGGAAAAAGGAGCCGTTTTGATAAAAGGTTCTAGGGGAATGGCCTTGGAGCGCGTATTGGATTTGATATAGAAAAGAAAAGTGGGATATACTGGATTCGAACCAGTGACCTCTGCCCTGTCAAGGCAGCGCTCTAAACCAACTGAGCTAATATCCCATTAAAATCGGGCTGCAATATCGGAAATTAATCCCAATCTCCATACTCCGCAGAGTTCTTTGATGTCTCATGCAGGGTAATATGCAACAATTGCCCCTTTTTAAGCTTCGGCTTTAGAATATCGTAGATTACTTTAACGAAATATTCGGTGGTCGGGAGCAAATTTTCAAACTCGGGACAATCCTCGTTCAAGTTTTTGTGATCAAAACGCTCCTCTACCTCATCCTTGATCAAAGCACCCAAATCAGCCAAATCCATAACAAAACCAGTATCGGGGTCCACTTCACCCTTAATTCGTACCTCAAGGTCAAAATTATGACCGTGAAAGCTTGGGCTGTTGCATTTTCCGAACACTTCTATGTTCTTTTCCTTGCTCCACTTGGGATTGTGGAGCCTATGGGCAGCGTTAAAATGGGCCTTTCTGCAAATTGTCGCAATCATGCTGCAAAGTTAAACCCTTTTTCTGCAATCCAAATTAGGGAACCAAAAAATTCTTCAAGAGTAGCAATCTGTTTCATTTTGCATTGAAATTGAGACGCGTTATTCCTAACTTTAGGCAAATCGCTAAAATTTTTGAGGCTTAAACACATCAAACAATATCTAAAAATAAAATCATATGAAAATCACCTATTTGGGCCATGCTTCCTTTTTAATTGAAATGAACGGAAAAACAATTCTGTTCGACCCCTTTATCTCTGGCAACGAAATGGCCAAGGAAATTGACATCAACAGCTTAACGGTCGATTATATTTTTGTGACCCATGGGCACCAAGACCATTTACTCGATGTGGAGACCATTGCAAAGAACAACCCAAAGGCGAAGTTGGTTTCCAACTTTGAAGTGGTCAGCTGGTTCGCCGAAAAGGGGATTGACGGACATGGAATGAACCATGGTGGAAAGTATACCTTCGATTTTGGAACGGCAAAATATGTAAGTGCTATCCATTCGAGCATGCTGCCCGATGGAAGCAACGGTGGAAATCCTGGTGGTTTTGTGCTCTATGATGACTCCCATTGCATCTACCATGCGGGCGATACGGCCTTGACTAAGGATATGGAATTGATACCCATGACCTGTCCCAAACTGAACATCGCTATTTTACCCATTGGCGATAATTTTACCATGGGATACGAAGATGCAGCCATTGCCAGTGATTTTATCCAATGCAATCAAATTATCGGATGTCACTACGATACCTTTCCCCCCATCAAAATTGACAAAACCAAGGCCGTGGAACATTTCGACAAGAAGGGCAAAAAACTGATGCTGCCTGATATCGGGGAATCCATTTCTATTTAAAGACTAATGAGGCTATCTAAAAAGCGTTAATATTTGAACTTTGTTTGGCAGATTGCAGAGTAAGATTTTGATTATCAATACATACATCTTAAATCCTTGACTGCCTGCCTGCCGCAGGCGGGCGCTCGAACTGACAGGTAAACTGCTTTTAGACAGCCTCATTTCCTATGCTTTCATCGCCATTTCTGAAACAATGGTCGGTAACAAAAGCCCCATAACTTCCATGATGGGTAAGGCTTACAGAAAGTAGTTGTTTCCCATTGGTCAATGACGGAACTCCCATTTTGTTCTTTTTTAGTTGATAGGAATCATCAACACCATGAAGGAGCCTTGCCTTTAGTTCTTCACTTTGCTCCCTTTGCCCCGTACATCTGAACTTTATGATGGTAGACCCTAAGCTTTGTGGATTCAACCTCGCTTCGGAGAGAATGTAATGGAGTGTCTCCTTGGTTTCAACATAACATAGAAAGTCCTTGAATTTAACCAATCCCGACTGATCGGTGACCTCGCATTCGAACCCCAAAGGATTGTAGAATCGGTTGGGATATATTTGGGTATATAGTTTATAGGCAGCCTCTTTCATGCTCCATAACCGCCAGATCATGCGAAAGGAATTTTCGGCATCCTTAATGTATCCCTGTTCGTTTGAGGTAAAGATTTTGTCCAAGTATCGAGGACGTTGCCAATTAGAAGTGCGCCGCGCTTCATTTAAATCAACAAGGTCGTTGCCTACCATTACTTCCCTATTTTGGAGGTGACAATGTTCATGGCCGACTTTACATCCAGCATCTGTTCCATATCCTCGTTCTCCAACCGGATATCAAATTCGTCCTCAATATCCAAGATAATGTCCACTAAATTGGCCGAGTTGATTTTAAGATCATTCACAAAATCTGTATCCTCGGACAAGTTCTTGAAAGCTTCTTCATCTTGGACATATGGCTTAATGATGGGTTTTAATTTGGTGATGAGTTGTTCTCTATCCATAGCTTTTAATCGGTAAGTTAAGGTATAAATCGCTTAAATAAAACACAGGCATTCACATCGCCAAAACCAAAACTGGCCTTGGCCACCACCTCAACTTTGTGATGTAGGGTTTGGGTAGGCACTTTGGAAGTGGCAATAATTCCCTTGATATCATCGTGGAGGTCCTCGCAATTGATATTCGGCGCTATAAACTGTTCCTTAATTTGAACGATACTGGCTACACATTCAATGGAACCTGCCGCGGCCAAGCAATGCCCGATCAAGGATTTGGTGGAATTGATAAAGGGAAAATCCTCACCCTTTCTACTCAATGCCTTGGTCCAGTTTTCAATTTCCAAAGGGTCTTTCGCAGTGGCGGTAAGATGTCCGTTGATGGCATCCACCTCATTTGGGTTTACCTCCGAATGGGCAAGGGCGTTTTTTATGCAGCGTTGCACGGCCTCTGGATTGGGTGCCGTTAAGGTACCCCCTTGGCGTTGACCTCCGGAATTGACCTCACCGCCCAGAACCTCAGCATAAATCGTTGCACCACGTTCCATTGCAGATTCCAGAGATTCCAACACCAGTGCCCCTGCTCCACTTCCGGGCACAAAACCGGATGCCGAGCCACTCATAGGCCTGGAACCTCTTTCGGGTTCATCATTATGTTTGTAGGTCATCACCCGCATGGCGTCAAAACCTCCCCAAACGTAAGGCCCATGGTCGCTGCAACTGCCTACAAGCATGCGCTTGGCCCTTCCGTGGGCAATACGGTCGTAGCCCATTAAAACTGCTTCGGTTCCCGTAGTACAAGCCGACGAGTTGGTAGTGACCTGATTTCCCAGCCCCAGCATACCGCCCAAATACGCACTAACGCCACTGCCCATGGTCTGCAACACCACGGTACTGCCCAATCGTCTTACATTTCCTTCATCCAATTGGTAGATGGCCTCCCTAAATTTATCCACACCCGATGTTCCCGTTCCGAAAATGAGCCCAGAGTCATAATCCAATTCGCTTTCTGGGTGAACCTCCAATCCAGCATCTTTCCATGCATCCACACCTGCAATGCAACCATATAAAATCCCAGAACTGTTGAATCCCCTAAGTTGAAGGTCCGTAAAATAGTTGGACCTCAATTCATCCGTAATTTTTGGTATGCCCCCTATTTGGCAAGAAAAGTTGAGTTCTTTTAATTGTGGATGGAACGAGATACCGGAAGTTCCAGTTTTAAGCGCTTCCGTGAACTGTGAAATACCAACACCGTTTGGTGCAACTACTCCCATTCCTGTGATGACGACTCTATTTTTCATTTTTTTTAATTGATTGGACTTCGAAAAGTACAGTTTGCCATTTGGTTATTCGATTATCCATACTTCATCAAAAAGATGCCATTTATAAGATCGCACTCTTTACAATTAAAGTTTGTTTTGTCAGTCTGAGCCTGTCGAAGACTACACCTTTGAACCTAACATTTTCTATTCATGATACACATCGACAAGCTCAGTGAGAGTAACTATCATTTTAGTCACAAAATCTCCACTGTAAACGACCTTATTTAATTTTGTTTCCGTGTTCTTTATAATTCTTTGAAAACTCCACCAAATCAGTCCAATTTTCATCAATCAATGCTTTCTTCTTTCTGCGGGACCAGCCTTTGATTTGCTTTTCAACCCTAATAGCTTCTGATGGATTGGTGCATTGCAAGAACCATTTAAGTTCCACAGGCAACCGTGAACTGGTGTAGTTAAGGTTTTTATGACCCTCATTGTGTTGATTTAATCTACGGTCTAAATCATTCGTCATACCAGTATAGTATGTGTTATCGGAACAAAGTAATATGTACACATAATAAAATTTCACATCAAAATTGTACACTTCGACAAGCTCAGTGTGACAACAGCACTTTTTTTGACTGTTTAAACTTATTTCACCTTCAACATTCCTGAAATTACACCTCTTGCGAGAAGCTCCTCCTTCTCGTTCAGCATTTTTACCTTACATTTTAACTTGTTGAAACGAAACACCTCCTTTTCCGAGTGCACAACAACCTTTTGGCCAGGCAATACGGGTAAATAAAAATCCATTTGATGGGAGGTTAAGGCAATTTGTGGTTTTTGTTCAATGCCCAATTCATCCTTCATCAAATGCACTCCCAAACAAACCAGACCTATTTGGGCCATACACTCCGTAAGAATCACTCCTGGGGTAATGGGGTTGTCCTTAAAATGGCCTTTATAGAAGAATTCATCCTTTTTAAAGGTATAGTGACCTGTAATGTGATGTTCAGAAATGGCCGTAATCCCGTCCACAAACAAAAATGGGGATTGATAGGGCAATAATGCAAGGATTTCCGCTGTTTCCATGTTACACCAAATGTTCGCCGCCATCCACAGGAATTACCGTTCCCGTGATCCAAGCGGCTTCGTCTTTCGTTAATAAATACACCGCATTGGCCACATCTTCAGGAGTAGTCAACCGTTTATTCGGATTTCGTTTTAAGGTATGTTTTATGATTTGTTCGCTCCCGGGAATCATGCGCAAGGAAGCGGTATCCGTAACCCCTGCTTGAAGACAGTTGACCTTGATACCGAAGGGTGCAAACTCCAACGCCATATTTCTACTAATGGCCTCTAGGGTAACTTTGGCTGCCGAAACGGCCGCATAGCTACGCCAGGCTTTGGAATTGCCTTCGCTGGTAAAACTGATGATTCGGGCGTCAGGGGCAAACAAATCAGCCTCAAAAATTGATTTGGTCCAATCGTACAAACTTATTCCCATCGCTTGGATGGTCAAGGTCAAATCATCGTGCTTAAGCTCCGGTTCCCCTTTTGACACCATGGGTTTGAGGTTGCCCTTTGCCACACTGTGCACCATAACACGAATTTTTTGTTGAGCCCCCAAAACCGTTTTTAAATCTTGGATCAAGGTCTCCCTTTTCTGCGGATTAAAGGCATCCGTATTAAAGGCCTTGAATTGAACACCTTCCTGCGCTATTGTTTCAAATTCCTTTTGAATGGCTTCTTCCTGCATTCGGGGGCTACGGTACACAATGCAGATGTTCATGCCGTGTTGGGCTAATTTCTTTGCCGTTGCCAAACCCAGTCCGCTACTGCCTCCAAGGATTAAAGCCCAATAATTTGTATCTATAAATTCTTTCATCTTACCACTCCAATAAAATTCGTTGCGCAGAAAAGCCTGGTCCAAAACTCAGCATGATGCCCTTGTCCCCTTTGGGCAGTTTTCTGTCCATAAATCGTTCCAATACATACAGCACCGTAGCGCTGCTCATATTTCCATACAATCTTAAAACCTCTTTGGTGTCATCGATATTTTTACCCAAGGCACCGAACAGATCTTCTACGGTTTGGACTATCTTTTTACCCCCGGGGTGAAACACCAAATGATCAATATGTTCAATGGTCAGTCCGTTTTGTTCCAAAAAAGGATGGATGATCTTTGGGAAATGATCGGTAATGGTCTGGGGAACGGATGGGTCCAAAACCATTTGTAGGCCCGTGTTCCGAAGTTTAAATCCCATCATATGCTCTGCATCATAAAAATGGTACATCGCCTCATCCTTGATTTCGGGCCCTTCCTCATTTTCATGGGAGGACAGAATGACACTGGCACACCCATCTCCAAAGATGGCCGCGCTTACAATATTGGCCATAGAATAATCATCCAATTGAAAGGTCGCTGTTGGGGATTCCACAGCAATTACTGCGGCCCGCTTGTTGGGATTGGCCTTTAAAAAATTCTTGGCGTACAAAATCCCAGAAATTCCCGCAGCGCATCCCATTTCGGTCACTGGCAGCCGAACAATATCCTGTTTCAGTTTTAAACGATTGATCAAATAGGCATCCAAAGAGGGAATCATTATGCCCGTGCAGCTCACCGTGATAATGTAGTCCAAATCCGTTGGCTTTAATTGGGCCTTGTCCAACGCCTTCAACAAGCTCTTTTCTGCCAATTTTATGGATTCTCGTACGTAAATGTCGTTTTTTTCTTCAAACGAGGTCTTTAAAAAAACCTCTTCGGGCGCCATAATGGAATAGCGCTTATCCACCGCGGCGTTCTCAAAGATCTTAAGGACTTTCCGTTTAAAACGCTCCTCCTGTCCTTCGAGCCAAAGTTCTACGTATGGTAAAATATCCTTGGTTTCCCTGCTGTATTTTGGTAGTTGCTTTGCAACGGATGTTATTTTTACTGCCATTTAGGGTTTAATTAGCCATTGGTAGCGGAAAGCCCATTTCCAACTAATTTTTGAGTTTAGATTGAGTTGATTTGATATCTGTTCGATTTCCCTGCGCTTGAAGGCCCGCAAAATGGACGTCAATCCGTCCTGCACGATCATGTGGTTCGATATTACCGTTCCCAATAATTTGAACAAGCCATACGCCAATCGATGTCGATGCAGGTCGTTAACGACCACCCCTAATTTAGCCTTGGTGGACATCAGCTGCAACAGCGATTGAATTTCGGTCTCATCCAAATGGTGCAGAAAAAGCGTGGAGAGGACAACATCGTACTCCATGGCTTGGAACGCTTCGGAAAAAACATCTAGCTTCCTAAACGACAGTTCATTATAAGCCTCCGATAATTCCTTCGCATAATCAATCGCATCTTGGTTGGCATCAATCCCGATAAGCTGGAAGGAATAGTCATGTTTTCGCCCATAATCCGCTATCAGTCTTAAAATATCTCCATGACCGCATCCTATGTCAACAATGGTGTACACCTTTTCCTTGGGTTGATGTTCCAATAGTTGGCGAAGACCATTCAAGGTTACACGATTGCCGCCCAACCATTTATTTATGGTGCCGAGCTTATCCAAGGTATCACGGAGCAATTCTCCCTTCATGGAAAAATCGTCCATTAATTCTGCGTCATTGCTCCTAGAAGTGGTATCTACAAACAGGCTCATTGAGTTTTCATCGGTTTTCCGTGTGTCATCCTAATGATTGACGGGAGCAAAAAAGGTACGGCTCTTAAAACTAAGAGTATTTTTGGTGCGAGCCAATCCTGTCTGAACAAATAGGCAATGAAATGCCCAACTTTTAACCTAAAACGGAATGTTCTCTTCCATGCCTTGGCATACGCTCGCTCCAATGCGGACCTTGTTGCAATTTTCTTTTGAAGATAGGAAATAATAAGATCAGATGCCAATTGTGCACTCCGGATGGCCATGGCCATGCCGTTGCCGCATAGAGGATGAATCATACCTGCTGAATCACCGCACATGATCATATGGTTTTCGATGGGTTTTTTGGTCGCAAAGGAAATTTGGCTGATGGTCAGGGGTTGTTCAAACTCAGGGGTTGAATGTTGAAAAACCTCCTTGAGCGCCTTGTTTTGAAATAAGACCTTATGTTGGAAGTCATCGATATCTTTGTAGGTTTTAAAAGCTTCGTAACTAGTGATATAACAAAGGTTGATGTGATTCCTCTCCACCTTGGAAACACCACAATAGCCTCCCTTAAAGTTATGCAGCGCCACCTTATTGTTCGGAAAATCTCCTGATACATGGGTTTTCACGGCCAAATAAGGAGATTTTTCCTGGATGAACGCACGTTGGAACTTTATATCCAGATTGGACCGCTTGCCAAAGGTGCCCACGGTGATTTTGGAGGTTACCCTTTTGCCCTTTTTGGTTTGAACCTGAAATATATCATCCTTAAAAAGGACATCGACCACTGTGTCTTGGACCACCGAAACACCATGCTGAACTGCTAGATGATATAACTGATAATCCATTTCGTACCTGCTGATACCGAATCCGCCCAACGGTAATTTTGCCTTAATCACTTTATTGTTGTGTGTAGTGAGCTCAAAGTCGGTAATGCGCTGGGCGTCGAATTGAAAGGGATCAAAACCAAGATAGTTTAGATAGGGCAAAACTTCATTTGAAATATACTCCCCGCAGACCTTATGCTTGGGAAAACTGTCTTTTTCGATAATCAGTACCCGAAACTGATGTTTTGCCAAGTGAATGGCACTGGTCAAGCCGGCCAAACCACCTCCTACGATAATAACGTCATATTGTTGGTCTGTCATTTAAAATCCTTGATGTCTTGGTGTTTCGGAGAGAATTCTTTTCCTGTAGACAACACCTCTAGCAAATCTTTTACAGTAAATGTAAGGAATAAACCAGTGCTTTAGGTTTTGAATATATCTTAGTTCTCAAAAGCAGTTTGAAGAAAGAAGAGAATTTTTGGCCAGGGCCAAAAACAAAAAACCTTCGAAAAATCGAAGGTTTTTACTTCGTGGGCGCTGAGGGATTCGAACCATCCCTGAAAACCCATAATCTTATTGAGTTTATCCTTGCTTATGCTTTAACTACTAACCGAATTACAAACTTTTTATAATAAGCTGACTTCGTAGACTTCAAAATTAATCATAAATAATTAATCCGTATCAATGTCTATCAACTCATACATGAAGTTTATTTGAACTTTGACTTACCCTGTTGGAATGTTGAAAAAATGATTCATGGCTATTATTATCCTAGTTCTTCCCTTAATTGAGTTTTCGAAAAGTTTTACCTCTCATATTTGTAGACTTCAGAAAATAGTTCATCAATCAGATTCCCATTATTATACAAGATTAATTCATTTCTTAATCCGTCTTACCAAATAAAAGACTTCATCCTCTTCGAAATAAAAAAGAACTCTACTAATAACAGAAAATCAGATTCTTAAAAATTATTATTTAGATTTATTATAAATAATTTGGCTGTATCAAATGACAAATATATTTTTGCCCAAATTTACTATTTATATTACGTCTAAATAAAAATTAATGAAAAATCCATTACCAATCTTAACCTTATTTCTGCTAACAAACTTAGCTTTAGCTCAAAACGGTACAGTATCAGGAACTGTAAAAGATAACAATCAAACACCCCTTTTCGGTGTCAATGTTTTTTTGAAGAATACAACAAAAGGCACTCAAACCGACAAAAATGGAGAGTTTGAAATTTCAAATTTGGAAAATGGCGATTACACGCTTTTAATTTCCTATTTAGGTTTCAAAACAAGAGAAATACAACTTTCAGTTTCAGATAATCAAAACACAAATTTAGAGACAATTACCCTTTACGAGGGAAATGAAATTTTGAGCGAGGTTATTGTAAATGGAGAACGTCGCAACAAATTTTCAAGAAAGAAAACCGCCTATGTTTCTAAACTTCCGTTAAAAGATATTGAAAACACACAGGTATATAGCACAATAACCAACGAAATTCTAAAATCACAAGTAGTTACAAATTTTGACGATGCGTTAAAAAATGCAACAGGTGTTGAACAACTTTGGACTTCAACAGGTCGTGGTGGCGATGGAGCTGGTTATTATTCGCTTCGTGGATTTTCTGTTCAACCACAATTGGTCAATGGACTTCCAGGTTTGACGAATGGAACCATAAATCCTGCTAACATTGAACGTATTGAAGTACTAAAAGGACCTTCTGCAACTTTGTTCGGAAATGCAGTAAGTTCTTATGGTGGACTTATCAATGTTGTTACAAAAAAACCTTACGTTGGTACCGGTGGCGAATTGTCCTTTACTTCTGGAACTTATGGTCTGAATCAAATTGTTGGCGATTTCAATACTGCATTAAGCAAAGAGGACAATTTATATTTTAGATTAAATACAGCTTACACTACAGAACAAAGTTTTCAGGACGCTGGTTTTAGAAAGTCATTTTTCATTGCACCATCATTATCCTACAAAGTAAACAACAGACTTTCTTTCTCTTTTTACGGAGAAATTACCCAAGCAGAACAAACAAATCCAACTTTCTTATTCCTAAATAGAAGTGCACCAACTGTAGCATCAAATCTTGATGAACTTAACTACAATAACAAATTGTCGTTTACAAGTAACGATTTAACATTACAAAATCCTACGCAGAATTACAGAATTGAAATGGATTACAAATTATCGGATACTTGGCAATCGCAAACGCTACTTTCCAAAAGTACAACTTCTACAAAAGGATATTATTCATACTTATTTGATTTTGGGATTTTAGAAGGCAATACGTATTCTCGTTTTATCAATAAGCAGAATGCAAATACCCAGACAACGGACATTCAACAGAACTTTATCGGAGATTTCAAAATTGCTTCAGTACGAAATAGAATGGTCATTGGTGTTGATTATTTTAATGAAACACAAACTAATAACAGTACAGGATATGCTTTTTATGGTAATGTAACTCCAAATGGTGGTTCAAATGGGGACAATCCTTTTACACCAGATGTAGAGGATGACTTATATCCGCTTTCAACTTCAGGAGTTGATGCTGCTTTAGCCTCACAAGGCGTTAGTAATGTAAAGTCGAAATATCACATTTACAGTTTATACGCTTCTGACGTTATCAATTTTACGGATAACTTTTCTGCAATGATAGGTTTACGATTAGACCATTTTGACAATGAAGGCGATTTAGCAAATCTTGATGATGATTATGACCAAACCACTTTATCACCAAAATTTGGCTTATTATATCAACCAATAAAAGATAAGCTTTCTGTATTTGGAAACTACCAAAATGGATTTACCAATGTAGCACCTCAATTGGTAGGTAATCCCGAGGAAGGTCCACAAACGTTACAAACTTTTGACCCAGAACAAGCAAACCAATTAGAATTTGGTATTAAAACAAATCTTTTTAATAATCGCTTAAATGCAACGATTAGTTACTATGATATTAAAGTGAAAGACCGGGTAATTACTGACCCTTCATCTCCTTTCAATAAAATTCAAGGTGGCGAAGTAGTGAGTAAAGGCTTTGAAATTGAAATCAACGCCAACCCATTTAAAGGACTAAATATTAGAGCTGGTTTTAGTAATAATGATAGCGAAACCACTGAATCCGATAACACTGAAATTCTGAACAGAAGACCTCTTGAGGCTGGACCAGAAACGCTTTACAATTTTTGGGCAAATTATGAATTTCAAGATGGAACTTTAGATGGTTTTGGAATTGGGTTAGGATTTAATGGAGCAAGTGAACGTTTTGCTATAAACTACGTATCGACTGGCGAATTTATACTACCGAGTTATACCATTGCAAATGCTTCTGTTTTTTACCAAGCTGATAAATACAGAATTGGTTTAAAGTTAAACAATGCTTTTAACAAAGAATATTACAAAGGTTGGACTACCATAAATCCACAAATGCCAAGAGCATTATTGGCGAACATTTCATATCAATTTTAATCAGTCAAGTAAGAAAGAGCAACCTTTTATTAAGGTTGCTCTTTTTTAAACTTAAAAGAATGTCAGCTAAGAAATTCATATTTCAATTACATAAGTATTTAGGGTTATTAACCGGTTTAGTTGTTTTTATCGTTTCCATAACCGGTTGTTGTTGGGCGTTTAAAGATGAAATTGAAAGTCTTTATGATGACTATAAAAAAGTTACACCACAAGATCGATCAATATTAACACCAACAAAAGCAAAGGAATTAGCAAAAGAGATATTTCCAAACAACACAGTTCACGGAACTATATTTAAAAAAGAAAACGATGCAATTGAAGTAATTTTCTATGATGCTGAACCAGAATTCTATCAAAGTGTTTTCTTAAATCCATATTCTGGCGAAGTGATTCAAGTTGATAATCATCTGTCAGGATTTTTTGCATTTATTCTAAAAGGTCATATGCGACTTTGGTTACCCAAATCAATTGGAGAACAAGTTGTTGGGGTTTCTATTTTGATTTTCATAGTAATCATCATTTCAGGGTTTATACTATGGTTACCAAAAAAACGTAAAAACCTTAAGCAACGCCTAAAATTTGATTGGAAAAAAACAACACGTTGGAAACGTAAAAATTTTGATTTGCACACTGTGGTTGGCTTTTACATTTGTTCACTCGCACTAATATTAGCTTTTACAGGGTCAATGATGTCTTACAATTGGCTTAAATATGTAGTTTACAAATCTACAGGAGGAGAAAAAGTTCCTGCTTTTGTCATTCCAGAAAACATAAGTGAAAAAATAACAAATGAAGACATAATTCCAATGGATCTTTTGATTGTAAAACTATTAAAAGAAAACCCTGAAGCAGAAAGTTTTGAATTACATTATCCAAAAACAGCAGAAGAAAGTATTTACGTAGAAGTTTCTAATAGTAAAGGAGTATATTATGATTCTGACTATCGCTTTTTTGACCAAAATACTCTACAAGAAATAGAAACAACAGCTATTTATGGGAAATATAAAGATGCAAAAGTAGCAGACAAAATTCAGCGGATGAATTACGATATTCACATAGGAGCAATTGGAGGAATTGCTGGGAAAATTATTGCATTCTTAGTTAGTTTACTGACTGCAAGCTTGCCAGTAACCGGAATTTTATTGTGGTACGGACGGAACTACAAAAAGAAAAAATAGAAAATTCTAAAGTTTAGTACATACATCACCCGAAGTAGTTTTAGAAAAATAATACAGTTCTACCCAAGGGAAGTCCAAAACTTTTTGAATAGTTGTGTTGAAGAGAATACCAATTGTTTATTTGAACTTTAAGAATGGCCAATTAGTCAATCTGGGATTCTATCTCTTTGATGATATCAGTGATTTTGGATCTTAAGGGCAAATAAAAAGGACACTATCCCAATAAGTGTGTAATTTAAAAATAACGGGGGTTTGACTTTATTAGAGTCTGACCCTTTTTTCATAGATCGTTAGGAACTGGTTTAAAATGATGCCCCAGTTCCTAATGGGCAT